>Ga0307378_10000709_pt1 | contig 56919 bp, 37 predicted proteins | sample UN1MG_FD_202238 | JGI IMG/M metagenome (GOLD analysis project Ga0307378, IMG submission 202238) | Soil microbial communities from Risofladan, Vaasa, Finland - UN-1 | ecosystem: Environmental > Terrestrial > Soil > Coastal area > Acid sulfate soil | place: Finland: Risofladan, Vaasa | collected... | reverse complement strand
ACGCCCGCGCGCCTCCAGGGCAAGCTTCTCGACCTCGATGGCGGCGGCCACCACGACGAGTTATGGCAGTCGCGGGGCGTCGCTGCCACTCTCGAGCCCAAGCCGGGCGCCTGGGGCGCGGCGCCGCCCGAGAAGATCACGGCAACCGGCGTCTGGAAGGCCGAACACCTCCTCGGCTGGCCGCAGGGCGAAGAGCGCTCGGCACACCCCGGCGGGCCGCAGTTCCACACGGCGTTCAGCGTGGACCTCGATGGCGACCATCGAAACGAGCTGATCGTCACATTCCTCGCGGGCATGTTCAGCGGGCGCATGTACGCCTGGGTCCTCGACCGCGACCCGCAAGCCCAGGGCGCCACCGGCTGGAAGGATGCCACGGCCGCCCACGGCCTGCCCGCCGGCAAGGGGCATTGGTATCTGCCCGAGGACCTCGACGCCGACGGCGACCTCGACCTCATTGACCTGGCCACCGGCCTCTGGCACGCAAACGACGGCAAGGGGCACTTCGCGCAAAGCCCCGGGCGCATCTACGACCCCGTGGCCCGACGCATCGGCACGCCCTGGGACGGCGATGGCGAGGTGGAGCTACTCGACCTCGACAACGACGGCCGCCGCGACCTCGTGATGAGCGGCGACCACACGGGCGCGAACGGCGTCTTCCTCCACCTCGGCGGCCGATTCGAGGAGGTCGGCGGCATCCCGGCCAGCCGCCGCGGCCGCAAGTTCGGCGACGTGGACGGCGACGGCGACCTCGATATGGTCGTTGCTGGCAAGCCGATGCAGCTCCACCGCAACGACACGCCGAACCTGGGCCTGCGCGTGCGCCTCGTGCCCAAGGCCACCGCCGAAGCCCACCTGGGCTGCGAGCTGTGGGTCTACCACGCGGGCAAGCTGGGGCAGAAGGACGGCTTGGTGCACTATCGCCAGTGCTTCATGGAGCGCTCCCTCCACCGCTCGAACGTCCTCGTCCCCGACCTGCACGTCGGCCTCGGACAGCTCGAGGCCGCCGACATCCGTGTCCGCTTCCCCTCGGGCATCGTGCGCGAGGTCCTCGGCGCGCGAGCGAGGAGCGAGGCCACCTTGAAGGAGTGAGGCCGATGAACCGGCGGACGTTTGTATCATCGCTTCTGGCCGGCGGCGCGGCCCTCGTGGCCGCAGAGGCGGAAAAGGAGAAGCCCGTGGCAGGCGCGGACGACGCGGCGAAGGCCCTGTCGGAGCACCGCATCGCGAAGATCGAGGCGCGGCGGCTCCAGGACCGCTTCCCGCGCTTCGTCGGCCGCAACTCCAAAGGCAACCCCACCGGCACCGGCGCCGGCTTCCAGGTGCGCACGCTCATCACCGACAAGGGGGCGCGCGGCTGGGGAATGTCCTGGGTGCCCGACGACCAGGTGCAGAAGTTCGTCGGCGCCCGAGTCTCCGACCTCTTCGACGTTGCGCAGGGCACCTGCGAGGACGCCCGCAGCGTTCTGGACTTTGTGCTCCACGACCTCGCGGGCAATATCCTCGGGAAACCCGTCGCCGCCCTCCTCGGCGGCAAGGGGCCGAAGGAGGTGCCCATCTACAGCGGCGCGATCTACTTCGACGATCTCGAACCGAAGGACAAGCCGCGCGGCGTCGCGGGCGTCGTCGCCTCGTGCCAGCAGGACTACGACGCCGGCTACCGCGCCTTCAAGCTCAAGATCGGCCGCGGCTTCAAGTGGATCCCCGGCAAGCCCGGCATCCAGCGCGACATCGAGGTCACCCGCGCCGTCCGCGAGAAGCTTCCCGACTGCAAGGTGCTGGTGGACGCCAACGACGGCTACACGCCCGACGACTTCCTCGGCTACCTGAGCGCCGTGGCCGACTGCAATCTCTACTGGATCGAGGAGCCGTTCCAGGAGAGGCGGGACGATCTGGTGAAGCTCCGCGAGCACATGGCCAAGGTGGGCTGCAAGGCCCTCATCGCCGAGGGCGAGGGCCGCACCGAGCGGGCCGACAAGCCCTGGAAATACGGCGGCTACACGCAACGGCACATTGAGACGCTCTACGCGCTGGCCAAGGAGAAGCTGGTGGACGTTTTCCTCCTCGACCTGGGCATCATCGGGTTCAGCCGCTGGCGCACGGTCATGCCCGAGCTGGTGCAGGCGGGCGTGCAGGCATCGCCGCACACGTGGGTGTGGAGCCCGAGGCCCTACTACACCGCCCACGTCGCGGCGGGGCTGGGCAACGTCGTCATCGTCGAGGGCATCCCCGCCCACGCCAAGGGCATTGACTACTCGGCCTACAAGTTCGCCGCCGACGGCAAGCTCGTCGTGCCCGATGCGCCCGGCTTCGGGCTTGGCCTGACCGCATAGGGCTCAGGGCGCCAGCTCATAGACGTGGACTGTGCGGGCGCTGGGGAACTCGTCGTCGAAGCCGTCGCCCGTCGGCTGGATGCTTCTCGCCTCGAATCGCGCCTTCACGGATGAGCAGCGGAGGCCCTTGGGGAAGCCGAAGCGGGCCTTGAGCGGGCCGGCCGCGGCGTCGCTGCGCAGGGCGATGACGTAGCGCTTGCCCTCGAACACGCGCTCCAGCGTCTCAATCGGCGGGGCGACGGCCAGCTTTTCGGCCGGCTCGCCCGCGGCGAGGATGGGGCCGAGGCCGCGGAACTCGCCGTTGAGACCCCGAAGGTAGTTCACCTTGTCGGGCCGCGACTGCATCATGCCGCTGGGGCAGAGGCCGATGCCCGTCGCGCCGTTCACAATGCTTTTGTAGCCGCGCCAGCGCAGCACCTCGTTCGGCACGTAGAAGTAGGTTTCCAGCCCCACGATGACGGCGCTCCGCCGCCCCTTCATCGAGGGCACGGCGAACTTGGCGACCTCGGGCACGGTCTCGAAGCTCGCCTCGACGCCCACCACGTCCCAGTGCGGCACGAACGCCTTCATCGCCTCGTTGTGGCCGGGGTGGCCGACGAGCCACGAGGCCGGGCCGTTGATGAGGTGATTGGGGTCGGCCTCGCGGACCCAGCCGATGGCCTTCTTGCACCACTCGACCCGCTCCTTCCAGCCGGCATCCTGGAGCTGCATCTCGCCCTCGCCGATCTCGTATTGGAACAGCCGCGGGTCGTCCTTCACCCCGTTCACCTTGGCGAGCAGCTTTGCCTTCACCTCGTCGTCGGGCATCTTCTGCTTCGCGTAGACGATGCTGGTGAGGTCCACGGCCTTGCACTTGAACTGCATGGGCGGGTAGTTGACCTCGGGGCAGATGCCGAAGTGAGGCGTCCAGTAGACGGGGAAGTACGGCTGGCCGTTGATCGTGATGAAGCCCCGCTCGTTCACCGCCGTCCTCTCGATCTTCTCGGGGAACTCGGCCTTGGGCGGCCGCTCCATGAACCCGAAGCGGATCGGGTCCGTATTGTAGGCGGGACGTCCCCGTCCCGCGTCTTCTTTCCAATGCAGCCGCACGACGACCGCGTTGTCGAGCACCGGCTCGCCCCAGGCATGCACCTTGAAGCCTTCGCTCTTGAGCCGCACCTGGGCCAGGTGGCGGGTGTTGATGTAGTCGGGCGCCTTCTGCGGCTTGAGGATCTCCGCGAAATCGGTCACCTCGCCAATCGCCTTGCCATTGATCAGGAACTCGCATCGCGCCAGCTCAGGAAACGACCCGCGCGCGACGTTGAGATTCGCATACACGACGGGCTGCTCGTCGGGGTAGAAATAATAGCCGCTCACCCCCGGCTCAATGAGCTTCGATGGCGTGCCGAAGGGGAACTCGCGTGGCGGCAGGTCGCCGAGGTGAATGGTGAGCCGATATTGCTCTTCCCACGACTTGCACAGGGCGTCCACGACATACGGTGCCGAGAGCAGGACATATCCGATAGGACCCTGCTCGTTCGGCTGGTTCACGTTCTCTGCTTTGCCCTGGAGTTCTCTGGTTCTTCCGGAAGGGTCCGTCAGCGAGGCACGAAGGGCCGGCAGCTTCCTGGCCGCATCCCTGCCGATGAGCCGCATTTTTAGTGTGAGGACATTGTTCCCCCACAGCCGGTCACCGAGGTCAATGTCCGTGACACGAAAGCCCTCTTCTGCCTCCCCAACAGCTTTTTTCTCTGTGCTCTCTGTGTCTCTGTGGCCAACTCCCTTCCTCTCCCCCCCGTGCTCGAAGAGCTGGAGGTCGTCGAGCCAGGCGGTGCCGACGATGTTGTGCTCCACGATGCGGCCGTCGAAGCCGCGGGCGCACAGGAACAGGCGGAGGGTCTTCACGGGCTTGCGGGGCGAGAAGTACTTGCGGACGCACGTCCAGTCATACGTGCCGGCGCCCGTGGTGCCGAAGTTGTAGGAGCCGGGTTCCTCCATGTCGTCGCCGAGGAAGTCGCCCTGCGGGAGCCATTGGCCGGCCTCGTCCTTCGCCATGATCTCGAGGGTGCGCAGGTTGTCGGCCTTGACCATTGCGCGGACCTCGAGGGGCCGCGGCTTGTCCTGGTTCAGGGCAATCGGGGCGCTCTCGACGGCGAAGTTGTCGCCGGGGAAGACGGTGAAGCGAAGCGAGGTGTTGCCGCTGAAGGCGAGCATTCGGTCGCCCGTCGCCCCGCCGCGGAACGTCTTCGCCTCGCCGTGCGACCAGCCGGTCCAGGTGTAATAGTCGTTGCGGAACCAGGTCCAGAGCGCCGGCCGCGACCAGCCTTCGGGCCACCCCTCCTTGTCAAGTGCCTCGAAGCTGGCGTTCGGCACGCGGTTCGGCTGGGCAGGGGAGGGCTCCTCGACGCACGAGGCGTCGTCGAACCACACGGTGCCGCCGCGGGCGACGAGGGCGACGGTGAGCCAATGGGGCGCGCCCTTCAGCCGCTCGGGGTCCAGCTCGGGGTCCAGCCCCGTGTCGAAGCGCACCTCCCTGTACTCCCAGTCGTGGGTGCCGCCGGAGAAGGCGACGGCTTTCTGGTTGCGGCCCTGGGCGATGGCCTTCGTGCTCTCGTGGCCCTGCCGCACGGCGCACTCGATGGAGGCGGTGAGCTGCGGCTCGGCGCCCTTCGGCACGTCACTCGTCTTGCACCAGGCGCCAACGGCGATGGGACGCTTCGCAAGCTGGTCGGCGAGGCGCTCCTCTATCGGCAGGAACATCGCGTAGTACGCGCCGCCGGCCCGCCAGTGTTGTTCCCCCGCGAAGCGGACGAGTTGCGTGGCCTGGCCCGGCTTGTCGAAGCGGAGCGAGCGGTGCCCCGCGCGAGCGGCCGTCGTGTCCCACGATTCCGGCACGGGCGCGCCCTGCACCCGCCAGTGGTCAATGTGCCCGTCGGCCTCGCCCACGCCCATGTCGGACGCGTGGAGGAGCAGGAAGCGGCGGGCCTCGGCGAACCGGCGGTTGAACCAGTTGTGCTCGAAGCTGGGGTTCTTGAGCAGGTTCCCGGGCACGCGATGGAAGAGGACACCGGCCGGCTCTCCGGCGACGCCGGGCACGGGCCCGAGGAGCGTGGCCGCGGCCAGAAGCAGGGCGGCTCTCATCGGCAGTGTCTCCTTCGCAGCGGGCTGTGCGGCGCGGGCGCGCACCGAGGGCAGCGTAGCGACCCTGTGGCACCGTGTCAAGCGCCCGCCGGGGCAGCAGGGGTTGCGCCCAGGCGCGGGGTCGGGTAGAATCAGGATAGGGGATGGGCGCGCGAGCGACAGGAGAAGGCCCGATGACCGCTTCCGAAGTGCCCACGTCAGCTCTCCTCGGCATCTCGGTGGTGCTGGTTGGCATCATCGCCATCGCGCTCAGCCTCTCGGCCGGCCCCGAGCAAACCGCCGCGGCGGACTCCCCCGCCAGCCGCCCGGTGCCGCCGATAGACGCCGCAGCGCCGCAAGCCACCCAGACCGCTACGTTTGCCATGGGGTGATTCTGGGGCCCCGACTCCCAGTTCGGGAGCCTCAAAGGCGTCGTCCGCACCCGCGTGGGCTATGCGGGCGGGAAGAAGTCCAGCCCCACCTACCACAGCCTCGGCGACCACACGGAGTCCATTGAGATCGAGTTCGACCCCGGGCAGGTTTCCTACGAGGACCTGCTCAAGGTCTTCTGGGCGGGCCACGCCCCGGTGCGACGGGCCTACAGCCGCCAATACGCCTCGCTGATCCTCTACCACAACGACGAACAGAGGAAGCTCGCCGTGGCCTCGAAGGCACGGGAAGAGGAGAGGCGGAAGGCGAAGCTCTACACCGAAATCGCCCCCGCGGGCACCTTCTGGCCCGCCGAGGACTACCACCAGAAGTACTACCTGCGGAGCCAGCGCGAGCTGTTGCGCGAGTTCCAGGCCATCTACCCGAAGGAGGCCGGCTTCGTGGCCTCGACCGCCGTGGCGCGGGTGAACGGCTATATCAGCGGCAGCGGCACGGCTGCTCAGCTCGAGGCGGAGCTGCCGCGCCTCGGCCTCTCGCCCCAGGGGCAGAAGAGGCTGCTCGAGCTCGTCCGGCGCCTCCCCTCGCCCACGTGCCGGTGAACCAGCAACCGGGGGTTCGTTCCGGGCGCCATATCCTTCAGCCCCTCATTTCTCTAGAGGCCGATAGCAGCGGACATCGTCAATGGCGGTGACGGCGTCGCCGCGGCCGCCGAAGAGGAACTTGGCGGATTCGGTGAGGGCGACGCCGGTGCCCGAGCCGATGTTGAGGCCCTGAACGTCGAGGGTGCCGACGGGTTTGCCGTCGAGAGTGAGCGTGGCCTTGCCGCCCTTCCAGGCGAGGTCGAAGGCGTGCCAGCCTTCGGTCGGCGCCGGGGCGGCTACGCGCTGGCCGTCCTTGGCTCCCTGCTTGGATTCGAGCCGCTCGAAGACCAAGCCGTCCTTGTCGAGGGAGATGCCGATGGGCGGGGCGCCGGGTTCGCCGCGCCGGGCCTGCTTCGGCGTCGTGGCGAAGATGGCGCCCTTCGCGCCGCCGAGGCGGGCGTGGAAGGCGATGCGGCCCTCCGCATCGGTGAGGTGAAGCCTCGGCCACATTCTCACGCCACCGCGGACGTCGAGGGCCTGGCCCTTGACGCCCTGGGCGAGCGGCGCATCGGTCGGCTCGAACATCGAGCAGCCCAATGCCTCGTCGGCCTCGCGCGTGCCGTCGAACGACGCGGCGAAGCTCTCGTCGCCCTTGAGCAGTTGCCGCTCGACAAGATGGACGGCGACGAAGTCGCGCTGGAGGACGGGCACGCTGAAGCCGCGCCGCGTCAGCTCGACCGCCTCGCCCGTCTCGGCGTTGAGGGCAACCGTCCTGCTGCGGCTCAGGCCCAGGCCGCCGTAATCCACCGAGACATCCACCGTTCGGTCCTTTCGGGCGGTGTTGACGACCCACACGATGGCCCGCTTGCCGGCCTTGTGGGCCGAGGCGAGGCAGTCGGGCGTCCTGGCCGCGACGGGGCAGTCCTTCCGCCAGTAGCCAAAGAACTCCACGTTGCCCTCGTAGAGCCGCGCCTCCTGGGCGATGATGCTGTAGAAGCTCGCCTGCTCGGGCAGCACGTCGTGGGCCATGACCCAGCCGACGAACTGGTGGGTGTGCTTCGGCTCGTGGACGGTGGCGTGGCGAGACGACTGGCACATCATCGTCATCACGCCGCCGGCGCATTTCGCCGAGCCGATGGCGCGCAGGCGCCCCGCGGGCAGGACCTCGAGGTAGTCGAAGTTCAGGTCGGTCGGCTCGACGTTCTCGCCCTCGAAGAAAATATCGCCGAACCAGGCGTGGTAGGCCGCGCCCGACGAGATGTGCTGCCAGAGATTGGGCGCGTGGACCTTGTTCTGCGAGAACATGATCTTCAGGCGCTTGAAGTACTCGCGCTCGCCGAGATACGAGTAGCCGGGCTGGAGGCGCCCGTCGGGCTTGAAGTAGGCGCCGCCCGTGAGGAAATTCTTGTCCACGCCCAGGTAATTCTCGTCCACGTAGAGGCCGCGGAAGCCCGCGTCGCGCACCCACTTCTGGTAGTGCCACACGCGGAAGTCGATCGGCCCCTTGCCCTGGGTCACGTTGCCGTTCGAGAAGTCGCCGGGCGTCTCGCCCCAGTCCACCACGTAGTCGCGGAACTCGTGTCCCGCGTAGTCGCGGTAGCGGGCGATGGCGTGGGCGATGGAGCCGACCATCGGGCGGTGGTCGGTGCGGACGGGCACGCGGTCGAACGCGGCCTTCGACTTCTCGAGGCTCCAGGGATAGGGGGAGCAGTAGTAGGGCCAGAGCACGGCCCAATCGGCCTGGCTGTCGAACCAGAAGTAGGTGTTGCGCGCGCCGAGCAGGTCGCCGTGCCGCTGGGCGCAGATGATCGAGCGCCAGCCGGGCGGCAGCGGACGCGACGGAAAGGTCTGGTAGGCCCACTTCACGGTCGTCGGCGCCTTGAGCTCGGTCGGCACCTCGATGAAGTGCACGCGCAGGGTCACCGTGCCGTCCTTGCGGATGATCTCCTGGGTCGGGTGCGAGCGGTCGGTGTCGGTGTACCAACCCTTGTCGTTGTCGGCGACCCAGATGAAGGCGCGGTCGGAGTTGGTGAGCCAGATGTAGGGCACGAAGTCGCCGATGAGCATGCCCGAGCCGGTCTGCTGGCTCGACCAGTAGGCGGGCGTGGCGTCGTGGGTCGCCGCCCAGCCGCCGGCCGTGGTGCAGAAGTGCGTCGCCTCGTCCTCGGGGAAGACGACCTCGAGCGTGAGCTTCTCGGCCTTGCCGCTGAGCGTCCATTCGTTGAGCACGAAGCCATCGAATTCCACCCGCGTGTTCGCGCTCACTTTGATGCCTGCGCCTTCGCCGCTCCCAGTGGCGTCCACCTGGGCATCCACGTGGCGGACGAGGCTCGGAGCGGAGGGCACGACCTCGGCCTCCTTGCCATCGCTCACGGCGACGAGGCGCATGCGCTTCACCTGGTCCACGCCGCCGTTGTCGGCCTTCTTCAGCAGCCCCAAGCCGTCGAGGTGCAGCGCGCGGTTCCACACGCCCACGACGCCTTCCTTCCAGGTCATCGGGGTCCAGGGCGGGATGACCTTGTCGGTGACGCCGACCGAGTTGTCGGACCACTCGAACTTGTGGCGCAGGAGGCCGACCTCTCTCGATTCGGTCTTGAGCGGCTTGCCGTCGGCGTCCTTCACCGTGACCTCGACCAGCATCTTCAGCGGTTCGGGCGTGTTCACCTTCCCCAGCGGCTCAGGCCCCTGGCCCTTCTTGGCCCGCTCCTCGTTCACCTTGCGCATGCGTTCGTTGTGCGCCTCCGCCTTGTCCACCTGCTCGTGGTCGAAGACAGGGATGCGAAGCTTCTCGAGGGCGAAGTGGGTGGCGGAATAGCAGTTGCGGAAGGGCTGCATCGCGAGGCTCAACACCTCCTTGTTGTTCTGTCCGGGATCGAGGAGGCGGATGGCGCCGCCGGCCACCTTCGCGCGGTCGGCCATGTCAATGATGTCGGCCCGCACGATCATCACGTTCGATTCCGGGCCGTACATCGCGCGGAAGTCGAGCTCCTTGACCTCGGCCTTCTCGGGCCGCACGGGCTTGGGGCTCGGCGTCCAGCCGTCCACGACGAAGGGGAAGCTCTGGCGGAAGATGACGCGGGGCAGAGACGCCCCGCCCACAACCTGCGTGGCGGTGAGGGTGAAGTGGCCGGCCTTCTTCGCGTCCATCGCCTCGGGCGGCACGGCACCCGCGAACTCGAAGGTCTTTCGCTCGCCGGCGTTGAGGGCGAAGGTCTGCTTCTCGATCTTGTCGCCGTCGGCGAAGGTCGGCTCCTTGTGCCAGCGCAACTCGACCACCACCTCGGCCTTCGCGTTGTCGGGAGCGACAACGGCCATCGGGAAGCGATAGTTGCCCGTGAGCACGCTGGTGACGTTGAGAAGCTGCACCACGGCCGAGTCGTCCACGAGGTGCACCTGCGGGTGCTGGGGGATTTCGCTGAAGCCCTGGGTCACGGACCACGACGCCTGCGCCCGCGGCTTCGAGCCATGCGCCGTGCGGCACATGAGGAAGCGCCACACGTCGCCGCTCTTCACGCCATCGAAACCAAAGTCCTTGATCGGGATGCTCGCCTCGAGGACGTAGTGCGTCTCGCTCTCGGTCACGGCCGTCGTCCAGTTGCCCTTCCAGCCCTGGGCCACGTAGCCGCGGGTGGGGATCATCTTCTGGTCGAGCACGGCGGGGTAGGTGTTGATGATGTTCTGATAGGTCTCGGGCACGAGCGTGGGCGGCGTGACCCAGATCTCGACCGACGGGTCGCCGAAGTCGTAGTCGTCGTTCTCGCGGACCGCTTTCCGCAGGTACCACTCGGCGTCGGTGCGGCGGCAGTGGAAGAGGAAATAGAAGTTCCGCTCGTCGTAGCCGAGGGCCATGGTCGTCTCGGCGTGGTGCATCTCGTGCTCGAAGGGCGCGATCATGCCCGAGGTCGTGAACGCCTTGTCCCATTCGCCCGGGGCGATCTTGCCGTCAATCTTCGGCGGCGCGATCTTCCGCGCCGTGAACTCGCCGATCGCCAGCCGCGGCTTCTGGGCAGCGGAGGCCGACAGGGCGGTTGCCACAAGGACAAATGCAGGGAGACCCCTCCAGGACAAACGGCTGACGCTCACTTCGAAGCTCCTTTCTCTCGGAACACGAGCAGGCCGCCCTCGATGGCGGCCGGCTCTTCCTTGCCGTTGAGGAACAGTGTCGGGCGGCCCTCGACGCGCAGCTCCATCGCGCTCAGGAAGCCGACCGCCTCGACCTTGGCCTTGCCGACGCGGATGAAGGCATAGCTCGAGAACACGAATCGCTCGCCGCCGCCAGCCAAGGCGATGGCCTCGCCCGAGTGGGGCCAGTGCATGACCATCGCGCGGTCGTTGATGCCCTTGCCCGCGACGGCCACGGCGAGGCCGCGCTCCGTCTCCTGGATTCGGCGGAACGCGGTGGCGGGGGCCTCGCCCTTCTCGAACGGCTCGTGGAGCGCGGCGAAGGTCACGGCGGGCGCCGTCCGCGTGACGGCGATGGTCACGCCGCCCACCTCGCTCGGCTCTTCCTCGGTTCGCTTCTCCTTCCCGTCCCGGACGTCCCTCAACACGCGGGGCGTCGGAGCGGCGTAGACCATGGTGCCAGCCTCACCGAGCATGCTCAGGCGGACGCCGATCTGGCGCTCGTACCAGGAACGCGGGAGCCGAGCCTTCTGCGGGTCGGCGAACTCACACTCCTGGAGCGCGGTGAGCGACCACGGACCATCGCCCGCGTCGAAGGCGCGAACCCCCGTGAGGCCCTTCACGCCTTCGGGGAGCTTCGCCGCTTGCCATTGACTGGCGTCGTCGCCCTTCTGTTCGCCGAGCGCATGGACGAACCACGTGCACCGCCGGGGCTGCGCACTGAGCACGCGGCTCACGTCGAGCAGGTACTCGCGCGTGAGGAACAGGCTGCGGCTCAGCTCGCTCTCGGGATACACGTCGGGGCTGCTCGCCCAGCAGAACTTCACGAGGGGACCGGGCCGGAACGAGCCCCGAATGTTGTCGGCGAACCTTGGTTCCTTGCCGTCCACCATCACCCCGCAATGGCTCTGAATGCTCCGCGACCAGCCCTGCGCGTAGCTGGGCACCGACTGGCGGTTGAGGTAGATGGGGCGGTTGAAGGCGTAGAAGCCGGCAATGACGAAGGGGTCGTTCACGTTGTGCGCGTAGTTGGCCCCCAGCCGCAGGCACACGGCGGGCGCGGGCGACTCCCAGTAGGCGGGCGACTCCTCGGCCCGCAGCATCACGAGGCCCCGCTGCGGCCAGTGGCCCGACGGGGCAGGGGGCGGCTTCACGGCCGCGGGAGCGACCGGCTCGATGCCGAAGAGGAGCGAGGGGATGTAGCGGTCGTCGTCGGGCCGTCGCATCGCGGTGAGGAAGTAGCCGAAGCCGGCCTCGGGCCACCGCTTGTGGCCCAGCTCGAACCAGAGGGGAATCTGCATCTTCGGCGTGAAGCCGCCGTAGCCGTCCCACTGCGGGTTCTTGCCGCGCATCGTGCCGCCCCAGGCGCCGTGGGCTCTCCAGCGCAGGTTTCCCCCCGTGCCGTCCGGCAGGAAGCCCATCACGAGGCCGTGCTGGAACGCGGGGGAAGGGAAGCTGTAGGCCTGGCTCGAGCCGCTCTGCCGCAGGTCGCCGATGGTGACCATCGGGTAGTGCGGGCGGCCGCTCGCGATGTCCACGCGGGGATAGCCGAGGTGGAGCAGGCTCTCGATGTGGCCGCGCATCGTGGCGCCCCATTTCCCCTTGTAGCCGAAGCCCAGCTCGTCGAGGCCGAGACGCTCGAGGGCCATGCAATAGAGCAGCATGGCGCCGGGCGTCGAGCCCATCTTGCTGAACTCCTCGCTGTAGAAGCCGATATCGCTCAGGTACTCATCGAAGTACCACTTCCACGAGCCATAGGCGGCCCAGGTGTCGCGGATGAGCTTCTCGTCGGCGAGGGCGGCGGCCATCAGGTTCGCGCTCACCTTCCAGGGCCAGATGATGTTGGGCAGCCAGTTCGTGCGGCTGTAGGTCTTGGCGTCGTAGCGCGCGTAGTTGCGCGAGTTGTCGAAGACGGCGGGGTCGAAGATCACGCGCTTGACCACGTGGTCCTCGATGTAGGCGCGGAAGCAGGCCTCCACCTCGCGGCGCTCGTCGGCGGCCAGTTGGTCATGGAGCAGGTCGTAGCGCAGCACGTTGACCCACTGCGCCGCGCCCTGGGGCCGTCGCGAGCGCACCATGCGGAGCAGTTCCTTCTTCTCGGCCTCGGCGGCCTTCGCATCGCCGAGCACGACCGCTCGCAGGAGGCCGACCGTGGGGTCCTTCTCCTCCTCCATCCGCCCCAGCGCCGCCTTCGCCCACGGCTCGGTGTCGAGCCGCTGGCGCAGCGCCGCGAGGTCCTGCTTGTTCCACAGGACGAACGGGTGCTCGGCGGCTGAGGCGGTGGCCACGAGAAGGAGAATCCCGATGGCCTGATTCGCGTGGATTCGCGGTCGCATCTTCTCCCTCACGGCCGCCCGATCGTGCCGTCGGGCAGGCGGGCGACGGTCCAGGTCGGGTTCGCGTCGTCGCAGGGGAACTTCGCAGCAAGGGCCTCGTCGAACTCGACGCCCAGGCCCGGCCCGTCGCTGGCCCAGGCATAGCCGGCCCGGGCCTCGGGGAGGCCGGGGAACATGTCGTGCGTCGCCTGGTTCGGGAAGCTCCACTCCTGGATGCCGAAGTTGTGGAGCGCCAGGTCGAGGTGCACGTTGGCGGCGACGCCCACGGGCGACAGGTCGCCCGGCCCGTGCCAGGCGGTGCGCACGCCAAACGCCTCGCACAGGTGCGCGAGCTTGAGACAGGGCGTGATGCCGCCGAGCTGCGAGGGGTGCACGCGGATGAAGTCGATCAGCCGGCGGGCGACGAGCGGCGTGATCTCGCGCGGGTGGTTGAACAGCTCGCCCATCGCGAGCGGCGTCGCACACACGGCCCGGATGTTCTCGAACCACTCGAGGTCCTCGGGCGCCAGCACGTCCTCGAGGAAGAACAGGCGGTACGGCTCGAGGGCCTTGGCGAGCCACACGGCGTCAATAGGCGCGAGGCGCTCGTGGACGTCGTGGAGCAGTTCCACGCGGTCGCCCAGCTCGCGGCGCAGGCGCTCGAAGAGGGCCGGGAGGGTGCGGAGGCGCTCCTTCGGGTCGAAGTACTCGCCCGGGGGCATCCCGGGCCGCGGGGGCTGGTCGCTCGCCTCGGTGCCGGGGTAGCCCCCGAGCTGGCAGCGGATGTGCTGGTAGCCGTCGGCCATCCGCTGGCGGGCGGCGTCGAGCAGGGCCTCGGGTGTCGTGCCGTTGCAGTGGACGTACACCGCCGCGGCCGGGCGGCACCTGCCACCCCAGAGGTCGTAGCACGGCATCCCGGCCAGCTTGCCCTTGATGTCCCAGAGGGCCATGTCCACGCCGCTGATGGCGTTGTTCAGCACCGGCCCGTTTCGCCAGAAGGCGTTCACCATCATCGCGTGCCACAGGTCTTCGGTGTTGCGTGGGTCCTTCCCGATGGCGAACGGCCCGATGTGGTGGCGGAGGGCGGCCTCGACGGCTCCGTGCCGCTGCGTGAACGTCGCGCACCCCAGGCCGTACAGCCCCGGCTCGCTCGTGAGCACCTTCACCACGATGAGCCTCGCCTTCTGCGGCTGGGTGAGAAACGACTGGACCGCGGCGATCTTCAGGTCGGACATGGGCCGGCTCCAGGTGCGAGGGCCTGCGGATTCCCCGGCATGCGGGCCCCGCCATTCTATGAACTTGAGTACCCGGGCGCAACGGATACAATGGAGGAGGCGATGTGCCCCAGACTCCCCCCTTCGGAGAATCGCGATGCGAGGACGGTTCGTGCGAGCCATGGGCGTCGTGGCGGCCCTGGTGTTCGGTGCACCCAACAGCCGCGCCCTCATCAACCCGAACTTCACGCCGATCCATCTGACCAGTCAGGCCGATCTTGTGCTGGTGCTCAAGGTGGGGCCGGTCGGGGCGAACGGCGAGATCGCCACACAGGTCGTCGAGGCGCTGAAGGGCAAGGCGCCCCAGAAGCCCCCGGTGCTCGACTTCAGCAAGTCGCCCAAGCCGCAGGTCGAGGCGCTCCAGCAAATGGTCGGGGACTCGGCCCGCCTCGGCATCCTCTTCACGGGGAAGTTCAGCGAGGAGGCCCCCGACGGCGCCGGCGCCGAGCCGGCCGAGGGAGCCATCGGCCTCCTCCACGTCCAGGGCAGGTGGTTCCACTTCCTCGGCAGGGAGGGCGGGGCCTGGCTCCTCGACATCCTCGACGAGCACATGGAGGGCACCTGGGCCGGCGGCACCGACATGCTTCAGCGCGCCGTGAAGTACGCGCTCACCGACCCGGCCCCCATGTTCCCGGTGAAGGCCATGGCCTCGTGGGCCGAGCCGAAGAAGATCGCGAAGCTCGACGGCAAGGTCCACGGCGCAATTCCCGTGGACATCGCGGGTGACGGCCAGCTTGCCCTTCATATCTTCTGCGAGGCGGGCGACCGCGTCCTCCGATGGGACAAGGCGAAGAAGGCGCTCGGCGACGCGACAGCCGCCCTGAAGCTCGGCGCGAAATCGCTCGCCGCTGCCTGGGGCGACTTCGACGGCGACGGCCGCCTCGACCTCGCCTCCTTCGACGGCAAGGCCCTCACCCTCTGGCTCCAGGCGCAGGATGGCACGTTCAGCGCCAAAGGGAGCGCCATCGAATTGAAGGACGGCTGCCTTGGCCTCGCGGCGATAGGCATTGTAGGCGGGACGTCCCCGTCCCGCGATACGCGGCGTGAGGACACGCCGCCTACAATTGGCGCAGCGGGCGTCCTCGTCAGCACGTCGTCATATCCACTGCTTCTCACGGCGGAGGCGGGCGGAACGCTCAAGAGCAGCTACCTCGTCCCTCCCACGACCGGCAAGTTCATCGGCTCGGGCCTCGGGGCGGCGCGACCGTGCCTCCTCGCCGACTTCGATGGCGACAACGTGCCCGACGTGCTTCAGCCCTTCGCCAAGGGCGCGGTGCTCTACAAGGGCAAGGGCCTGGGCGTCGTGGACGGCGGAACCCGCATCGAAGGCGTCGGCACCGGCGAGGGCGACGCGGGGGCTTTCATCGGCGACTTCGATGCCGACGGGCTGCTCGATGTCTTCGTGGGCGCCGACGAGCGCTGCCTGATCTGGCACAACCGAGGCAATTGCCGGTTCGAGGAAACGTTGCCCATCTCGGGCGAGATCGCCTACATCTCGAAGCCCAACGCCATCGGCGGAACGACCGGCGATGCGAACAACGACGGGCGGCAGGACGTCCTCATCCTCTACTCGAACCGCTCGCCCCACGTCTTCTTCAACCGCGGCTTCCGCAGCTTCGGCCACGCCCACGAGTTGGACATTGACGAGAATCGCCTCCTGGAGGCCGCTGGCGAGGGGCAGCAGGCGGGGTGCCTGGCCGACCTCGACGGCGACGGCGGCCAGGACATGACCATCGTGCTCACGAACGGCGAGCTGTGGGTGCTGTTCCGCGAGACGGGCGATGTCCCGGCCCTTGCCCTGCGCGCGGCATTGGCCGTCGGCGGCTTCGCCGGGCCGCTCACCGTCACCGGCTGGTCCGAGAAGCGCTGCCTGGGCGCCTGGAACGTCCTCCCCGGCACCTCCGAAGCCTCCTTCGGCGTCTTCGAGCCCGGCCCCGTCAAGCTCAAGTGGCAGTTCCCGGGCAAGGACGCCCAGGAGAAACAGGTCATCGTCGAGGACAAGCCGCTGCGTCTCCTGTTGAAGCCCTGACGCGACGCGTTGACTAACGGGGTGCGACGGGCTATCATTGGAGCGTAGGCCCCGTGTACGAGATCGGACGCCAGAATGACCAAAGTCTACCTTGACGTCTGCTGTCTGAACAGGCCATTCGACGACCAGACGCAAGATCGCATTCGTCTCGAAGCCGAGGCGGTAGTGATAGTCCTCGGCCGCATCGAAGCCGGTGACTACCACTGGCTTACGAGCGAGGTTGTGGACATCGAGATCGGGCAGACGCCCAATGCAGGCCGGCGCAGGCGCCTGAAGCGGCTGGCGAGATGGGCTGACAGCACCCTTCGTGTGGGGGAGACAGAGATCGTGCGGGCAAGCGGACTCGAGACTCTGGGATTCCGTCCGATGGATGCGTTGCACATTGCCTGTGCCGAGAGTGGAGAAGCGACCGTGTTCTTCACCACGGATGACCAACTCCTTCGCAAGGCCTCACGCCACGCGGGAGCTCTCCGCATTCGCGTGGTAAACCCGATTGTACTGCTCTGAAAGGCGATAGACTCATGAACGCGCGAAAGATGACCCTGAACCAAATCTACGAGGCCGGTCTTGATGCTCTCAGCCGGGAACTCGGACCCGTCGGCATGGTCCGTTTCCTCCAGCAGTTCGAGACCGGCCGGGGGGACTACTCTAGAGAACGCCACCGGTTGCTCGGGAAGACGACCGTGAAGGCCCTCGCCCGGAAGATCCAGAAGCGCCGGAAAGAGGCCTGAGACCCGCCGCCATCCCCCAGCCCTGATAGGAGGCAAACGATGCGAGCCGCTCTCGCGGCGGCACAGGCATCTTGCCTGTGGGTCTCCCTTCTCGCGGCGGAGGCCCGGCCCGACCTGAATGCGATGCCGACGAACTCCTGGGTCGTCGCGGAGGACGCAAAGGACGGCGGTACCGCGGCGGGCATCGCCTGGCTGCCCGAGCAGAAGGGTGTGTTCCTCTGGGGCATCCGCGCCCGCAAGGACTGGCGAGGCCACACCCTCTCCGAGCGCTACTGGACCGAGCTGTTCCACGCCGAAACCGGGAAATGGGAGGAGTGGGTGCCCCAGGCCGGCCGCCTCGAGGCCGGACTGCCCCGCGGCTCCTACTTCACCGAGTGGGTGAAGAAGGACGGCTACGAGATGCCCGCCCTCCCGCACCACAACGTCGGCTTCTGGCACGCCCACCAGTCCTGCTACCTGCCCGATGAGAAAAAGCTCCTCTACTTCCTCGGCGGCGTCACGTTCAAGTACGACCCCGCGAAGCGGGCGTTCGAGAACATGAACCTCCCCTTCGGCCAGGCCCCGCCCGACGTGATGCTCGGCTCGATGGCCTGGGACCCCATCAACAAGGAGGCCATCCTCTTCGGCGGCGGCTATCTTCGCGCCTACCAGGCGAAGCCGGGCGACGTGAAGCAGAGCCGCCCGCCCGACGCCTGGACCCCCGACCGCTGGGACCGCCGCGGCACCTGGGCCTACGACCCCGCGAAGAACCAGTGGCGCCAGCTCGTCACCGCGCCGCAGGAGCGCCTCGACGCCCACCAGAAGCTCGTCGCCTTCAATCGTCGGCTCGATGCCCTGATTGGGGTCACACGCCTCTCCGCCCTCGAGATCGGGCGCGGAACGGACAGCCGGTTCTACATTCTCAGGCAGGACGGCTGCTCGGCCGACCTGGCGCAGCTTGGCCTCGACCTCGAAGCATTCGCCGCGAAGCAGGCCACTGCCGCCTCCGACCTCATCCGCGCCACTGTCGCCCCGAAGGTCATGGAGGGCGGCGTTGCGGTCCGCTGCGGCCAAGGCTGGGAGGCGCTCCACGCCCTGGACGCCGCGCGCGACAAGCTCATCGAGGCCGAGGAGGCCCTTGCCCCCGCGCCGCGCCCGCGCCACTACGCCCGAATGGTCTACGACCCGAAGGCGAAGAAGATCGTGCTCTGGGGCGGCGACGGCGAGGACCGCTATCTAGCCGACACCTGGCTCCTCGACTGCCAGACCCGGCGCTGGGAACGCTGTCGCCCGGCCCTCCACCCTGCTCCCAGCAAGTTCGGCATGGTCGCGATGGACTACGATGCGAAGCACGGCCTCGTCGTCCTCGCCCAGCAGACGGGCGAGGTCTGGACCTTCGACGCCGCAAAGCAGGAGTGGCAGCGCCTCGATGTCGCCCTCGGCGGCTTCGGGCGAAAGGGCTACCCGCCCACAGGCTGGGTCTCCCTGGACTATGATCCTGAACGCGACGTTCACGTGCTCGTGGACATGGTCGGCCAGAGCCGCAAGACGCTTCTGCTGCGGCTCGATCCCACCAAGGTCGCCGAGGCCAAGCCCGGCGCGCCCGAAGAGGTCTGGCGCGACGACAAGTATCAGCGCGCCTGGTCGCACCTGCCGAAGACCCAGGCCGAGTACCGCCAGCGCGTCGCCGAGCACGAAAAGCTGCTCGCCGCCGTCCCGCCCAACGCCTGGACCGAGATCAAGTGCGACTACAGCGGCTGGGGGCGCGCCTACGGCTCCTTCTGCACCGACTGGGACCGCGACCAGATCGTGCTGTGGGGCGGCGGCCACTCGGCCTACATGGGCAACGAGGTCAGCCAGTACGACCTCAAGGGCAACCTCTGGATGGAATCGTGGAACCCCGAGTTCCCGCCGCACCCCTACGGCTGCCCCGACGGCCCCGGCTGGCACCCGTCCTTCACCCACGAGAAGGGCACCCACCACGGCTACCACCACTACGTCTACTGCACCGACCTCAAGCGAATCGCCTTCTTCGGCGGCACGCTCCAGTACGACCCCGACGCGATGCGCTACGCCCCCGACAAGCTCCGGAAGGTGGGGGAGGGCGCCATCGGAATGGCCGTCGAGATGAACGGCGCGCCCGGCCTCCTCACCGTGAGCACCCGCCACTGGTACGGCCAGCCCTTCGGCATCTGGCAGGCCGACTTCAAGGCGAACACCCTGAGCCGCATCCCCGGCAGCGACACGCCGTTCGGCGCCAACGACCGCTTCAAGGCCGTCTTCGACACCAAACGCCGGCGCGTGCTCTGCTACGGCGCCGTCAGCGGCCAGAGCAAGAAGTGCAACGAGCTCTGGGCTTTCCCCCTCGACGCGGGGAAATGGGAGAAGCTCGAGCCCGCGGGCGCCGAGGCCCCCGCCATCGAGCACTGGAACTACTGCTACTCCAGCACCCACGACTGCCTCCTCATCGCCGACAAGCAGGCCACGTGGGTCTACGACTGCGGCAAGAACCTCTGGCGGAAGCTCGACTGCAAGCCGGGCCTCACCGAGGCGGGCGTCGTCTACTCGGCCAGGCACGACCTCTTCTACCTGCTCGACGGCCACGGCTACCGCCCGCAGCAGGTGTGGGTCTTCCGCTACCAGCCGTGAGCCAGACGCGAGCGGGCCGACGTATCCGTCCCCGGCATGGGCGAGGGCAAGGTCCCCAGGCTCGTCTTCCATCCCACGGCCTGAAGGCCGCACTGCGAACAACGCCGCAAGTCGTTGGTAGTTCGGCCTTTAGGCGGTCATCGGCTCCCAGCCCCGTACGTAGTCCCGCCTTCAGGCGGCCTTTGGGCGAGCGCCTTGGGATCGCCATTTGCCCGTTCTCGGCCTTCCGGCTCAGACTCGTACGGGGTTCTCCATTTCCGGCGCACCCATTTGGCCATTCTCGCCCTTCCGGCTCAGAGTCGTACGGGGTTCTCGGTTTCCCGACTCGAGAATCGGCAATTCTCGGCATTCCGGCTCAGAGTCATACAGACTCTACAGACTCATACGCTTTTTCGCGCGGTGGGGCCAGGCCACAACTTTGTACCCTTGACCACTGCCGCTTCGCGACCGCATTGACGCCCTCATCCAGGGCGAGCACGAGGTCAAGCAGCTCCTCTCCATCGAGGTGCTCAGCGCGTAGGCGGCCCCGTTCGTAGTTCGGGCTTTAGCCCGTATCCATACGGCCTGAAGGCCGCACTACAAGCCCCATTGCCCTCCCCAGACCCCCTTCAGGGGGACAGCCCCGTTCGGAGTCCCGCCTTTGGGCGGATTCCCCTTGCGGCAGGAGCCGCGCCACGCCCGTTGCGAAGCCGGAGCTTCGCAACGAGGGCCGGGCGTCAGCCCGTGGGTCGCGGGCGGAAGAGAGCCCGGGCCCCCGCAGGGGGTGGCAGAGGCCTTCCGAGACAGGAGGGGTCAGGTCTTGCGTATCTCCTTTTCACACAATGGCCGGGCGTGAAGAAGAAAAAAGCAAGACCTGACCCCAGACTCCTGACCCCAGACTCCCAGACTCCAGACTCCCTAGCGTTACGCCCATCATCTGTGCGGCGGCCAAGCAGCCCGGGTTGGACTGCCAAGTTAGGCTGCCAACTCCGCTCTCTGGGTCTGGTACCCTAACACGACGAACCTGCCTTGCTCTTGTCGCGAAGGGCGCCGGTCTGGGAGGGCGACGCTCCCGCGGAGCCGTGGTTTGCCGAGCGGCGTGGCTCGGCGGGGGCCTCGCCCTCCCGCTTCAGTCATTGCGGGTCTCTCCGCACACGATCGACCGAACGGCTGCGCCGGTGCTGGAGGCCGCACTCGTCCCGGCCTGGCGGCTTGACACACTCGGTCCGGAGCGGTAGTATCGTACACAAGGTGTGAGCATGGGCAGAATCTTCATCTGCTATCGTCGGGAGGATAGCGCCGATATCACCGGGCGGATCTATGACCGCCTTGAGGCCCGCTTTGGCGCTGGGACGGTCTTCATGGACATTGATACTATCCCCTACGGCGCCGACTTCCGCAAGAATGTTGACCAGGAGCTAAGGCAGTGCGAGCTGTTCCTGGCGGTCATCGGGTCAGGATTCCTGGTCGCGAAGGGCGCGAGGAAGAGGCCCCGCCTGAAGAGCCCCAAGGACTTCGTCCGGATCGAGATCGAGACGGCACTTGCCCGCAACATCCCGATCATCCCAGTCCTTGTCCACGGGGTCCGCATGCCGGAGGCAGACGCGTTGCCGCCCACGCTTAGAGAGCTTGCCGGTCGTCAGGCCGCCGAGGTCGGATCCGGGAGCACGTTCCGCCTTGATGTGAATCGACTGATCAACAGCATCGAGCACAGGCTGGAGCCGCCAAGCCGAGCACAACGCAAACCGTCGGCGACGAATGAGAGAATCCTCATCGTTGACGACGATTGGCAGACGGCGGATGCGTTGCGCAAGAATCTATTGTTTGAGGGCTACCATTCCGACGTCGCCGGCTCCCCTCCTGAAGCCCTCGAAGCCATGGCCAAGCAGTCCTACACCATCGTTCTCAGCGACATGCGCATGACCGAGATGTCCGGCGTTGAGCTATGCGACGAAATCCATCGCCTCTACCCTGACGTGTTCACAGTCATTATCACCGGCTACGGCTCGATCCCGAGCGCCGTTGAGGCCGTTAAGCGCGGCGCCTATGACTACCTGACGAAGCCAACAGACACGGAGCGGCTGCTGAGTGTTCTGCAACGCCTCGCGGAGTTGCGGACTCTCCGTGATGATAACCAGGCTCTCCGCGAGCAGATCCAAGCCGAACGACGGGCTGCCCGTCTCATTGGCTCCTCGCCACCCATGACTAGAGTGATGGCAACGATCCGCGCGGTCGCCCGCACAGACGCCCCCGTACTCGTGCGCGGCGAGAGGGGCACGGGCAAGGAATTGGTCGCCTCGACCATTCACGAGCTCAGCGCTAGGGCGAAGTGCCCCTTCGTGAAAGTTGATTGCGCCTGCATGCCCGAGGCACTCCTTGAGGATGAACTGTTCGGCCACGAGCGCGAGGCTTACCCAGGCGCCCACGCGCAGCGCAAGGGGCGTCTTGAGATCGCCCAGGGAGGCACCATCTTCCTCGATGAGGTCGTCGGCATGTTGCCCGCCGTACAGGCCAGACTGTTGCGCGTCCTCCAGGAGCGTGAGTTCGAGCGCGTCGGCGGCAGCCAGACGATCTCGGTGGATGTTCGCGTCATCGCGTCCACCAGTAGGAACTTGGAGAAGGCGGTGCGCGCCGGCGATTTCCGTGAGGATCTCTACTATGGCATCAGGGTCGTCCCGATCCTCCTCCCTCCTCTGCGCGAGCGTCGTGAGGACATACTTGCCATCGCCAGCTTCTTCCTTGAACACTTCGCCACCCGAAGTGGGCGTTCTCTCAAGGGCTTCACGAGGATGGCCCGAAAGCGCCTGCTCGACCACGGCTGGCCCGGCAACGTAAGAGAACTTGAGAATTGCATCCAGCGCTCCGTGGTCGTGGCCCAGGGTGATAAGGTGGGCATCGGGGACATCGCGCTCGACCCCAGCCTAAGCCCCGAGGGCGCCGACGACATTGCCTCGACGTTGGTCCAGCCCGGCTTCTCCATTGAGGACTTTGAGCGCAGGCTTATTGAGGCCGGCCTCAGGAAAACGGGCGGAAACCCGTCGTGCGCGGCCGAGCTTCTCGGCCTCACGCGCCGAACTCTCCTGTACCGCATGGAGAAATACGACATCCAGCTCAATCGTGGCCACGCGCCAGAGGAGAACTGATCCTTCTCTGTTACGGAAGGCGGCGCTCAATGGGGTGCGGCCAACCTTAGCGCGCCGGGATGTGCTCCAGGTCGCGCGGTGGCATCAGGCGAGGGCCGATTCGGTCGTGGTGTCATGGAGGTCCCAAAGCTCGTCTCCCGATGAGGAGCAGAGGATGAGGCCACGACTCAGGCTATTGAGCGACGAGTTGATCGGGCGAATACTCGAGGAGGCGTATCACCTCCTGGAGACGAAGGGGATCAATCTGCATCACGTGGGGCTGATGGGGCGGCTGGGGGACCTGGGGTGCCGCACCGACAAGCGGGGCTCGGGGGACACCACGCGCAATCGCCGGAGCAGTTGGGGAGGGGGAGGCGGCAGCCATCGCGCCCCTTGACGTGCCCCATCTCGCGCGGTAGGATCAAGCGGGAGCCGACTCGCTCGCTACGAGGCAAAGAGGCCGGGCCACGCATTCCGGTGAGGAGAACAGGATGAGGCCGAGACTGAGGCTGCTGAGCGACAAGCTGATCGGGCGGATACTCGAGGAGGCATTCCATCTCCTCGAGACGAGGGGGATCAATCTGCACCATGAGGGGCTGATGGCCCGGCTGGCCGACCTGGGCTGCCGCACGGACAAGGCGAAGCAGTGGGTCTGGTTCCCGCGCGAACTGGTCGAGCGGTGCATTCGCTCGTGCCCTCACGAGGTGAAGCTGTGGAACGTCGCGGGGACGAAGTGCTGCGACCTGTCGGGCGATAAGGTGCATTTCACCCCCGGCTCGACGGCGATCAAGGTGCTCGACTACCCGAGCCAGCAGATGCGGCCGGCCACGGCGGCCGATATGGTGGCCTACGGGAAGCTGGTCGAGCAGCTCGACGCGATTGATTACTCGGCGACGGCGATCACGCCGAGCGACGTGCCGAAGGAGATCGGCGACAGCATCCGCCTCTATGCCCTGCTGAAGACCACGAGCAAGCCCATCTGCACGGGGGCCTTCAGCATCGAGGGCTTCGACGTGATGACGGAGCTTCAGCTCGCCGTGCGCGGCACCCGCGAGGCGCTGCGGGAGAAGCCGTTCGCCTTCTTCTCCGCCTGCCCCACGTCGCCCTTCAAGTGGAGCCGCACGACGGCCGACAACACGATGAAGTGCGCCGAGCTGGGCGTGCCCGTGGAGTTCATCGCCATGCCCATGTCGGGCCTGGTGTCGCCCGTCTCGCTCATGGGCTGCCTCATCCAGCACACGGTGGAGACGCTCAGCGGCGTGGTGATCTCGCAGGCGACGGCCCCCGGCGCGCCCATCCTCTACGGCGGCTCGCCCGGCATCTTCGACATGCGCTCGATGGCCGCCACCGTCTCTGCCCTCGAATCCCAGATGATCTGCGTCGGCTACACCGAGATCGGCAAGCACCTGGGCCTGCCCACCCAGGCGTATATCGGGATGAGCGACAGCAAGGCCCTCGACGCCCAGGCCGGCTTCGAGAGCGGCACGGGCTACTACCTGGCCGCCCTGGCCGGCATCAACAGCGTGTCGGGGCCGGGCATGCACTACTTCGAGAGCTGCCAGTCGCCCGAGAAGACGGTGCTCGACGCCGAGCTGTGCCGCATGGCGCGTCGGCTGGCCGCGGGCATCGAGGTCCGCGACGACTTCCCCTCCGACGCCATTTTCGACGAGCTGCTGCGCGAGCGGAACCTGTTGACTGCGGAGCACACCCTCAAGTACTTCCGCCTGGAGCATTGCGTGCCCGGCCCCGTGATTGACCGCACGCAGGTCTCCGCGCCCACAACTCTGTGGGAGCGCGCGCACGGGGAGGTCGAGCGGCACCTGCGCGAGTATCGGCCCCCCGAGGTCCTGAGCCGCGAGCAGCTTCGCGACGTCGAGCGGGTCATGCGCGCCGCCGCGGGCGATTTCCCTGTTGCCTCCTGACGTGCCCCCCACACCATGGCGTTACCCCCGGCAGAGCCCCTGAATCGCCCCCTTCGGGGGCTCCCTGGCTGGGGCGGCCCTTCCCAGGGCTCCCCGCGGTCGCCCTGGGCTACGACTGGCTCGCCCGCGTTCGCGGGCTACAAGACCGCAAGACGTGGGCGAAGATGAGGGCCGCGCTTTGGGGCAAGGATGGCGATGAGGGCGTAGACGGATTCCCAGTCGGGGCCGGCCGCCACGGCGTCGAACTCGTCGAACAGGCGGGGCGTCGGGCGGAAGCCTACGGCCAGGCCGCCCCTCTCGCGGGCGAGGCGGGCCATGGGCACGTCGTCGTCGTTGTGCCCCACAACCGTCGGCACGCTGGCCCCCGACTGCGCCAGGCGGCGCTCGACGGCGCGCCGCTTGTCCTCGCCTCCCGCGAGCATTCGCTCGCGGTCGTAGCCCTCGAAGACGCGCCCGCCGCCCGGCCCGGGGCGGAACACGACCGTGTTCGCCTCGAAGAAGCTCAGCCCCGGCCAGCGCTCGGCGTAGGCTCGGGCCACCACGTCGAGGCCCAGGGTCACGATGCCCGTGGGGGCGTGGGTGGCCAGGAGCTCGACCGTCTCGGCCGCAAGGGGGAGCGAGTGCTTGGGCAGCCTGCCTGCGGCCTGGGCGAAGTACTCCTCGGGGATGCCTCGCATCGTCCGCTCGTACCAGGCGATGAGTTGCGCGGCTGGCGTGGCGGCGCCGACGAGTTGCTTCGCGCGGGTCCAGGCGCGATAGGCGCCCCCGAGGCACAGCCTCGGCAGAAGCCGCCAGTCGCGGCGCCGCAACGGCTTCCGCAGGAGGCGCCATGCCGCCCGCGCGCCCAGTGCCTCCTGCGAGTAGCCGGGGAAGATGCATTCGTCGAGGTCGAGCGCGACCAGGTCGGTCCGCGCGTACGCGGCCCGCAGCTCATCGAGGGGTCGCGCGACGACGATTCGGGGGCCTATGCGTTGCCAGCCCAATGACTATCCTTCGCAACGCGGCCGGTGGCCGCAACCAAAGGGGATGATTGGATGGGTGGATGAATGGATGATTGTCTGACACCCATCCACCCATCCATTCATCCAATCCTCCTCGCCCACCCACGCGCGGCGCGCACGCGGAAGCACGGAGCCCCCTACTTGGTCTCAGGCGGAGTAGCGATCACTCGGACGCCGAGGGGGGCGCGGCGCGCGAACTGGTCGAGCAGCTCGAAGTAGAAGCCCCACTCGCCCGTGCCCTGGGTGACCTTGAGGAGCACCTCGTTCCAGCCCGCGGCGAGGACGACGGGTGCGATGAACTCGCCGGCGGAGGCGTAGGTGGCGTTTTGCCCGGTGAGGAGCAGCTTGCGGTTCAGCCACACCTTGCACCGGTCGTCGCTGCCGACGGCGAAGACGGCTGGCCGCTCGCGGTCGGAGTGGACCCAGGCGGCGGCGTAGGCGACGGCGTTCTCGGCGGCGCCGAGGAGGAACTTGAGGTTCACGTAGCTGCCCTCGGCCGCGGCGGCGCGCCAGCGCGCCTCGCCGCCGAGGCCGGGATACGCGTTGTCGAGCTTCACGCCATCGGACTCCGGCGGGTACGGGGTTTCGAGCCCCCACCCCTCGCCCTGGCCCGCGAACGGCCCGAGGAGCTGCCAGTTGCGGAGGAACTCGCGCGGCGTGCGCGCGTGCTTCCGATGGTAGTGGTAGAGGGTTTCCACGGGCAGGCGGAAGTCCTTGGTGAGGGCCAGCACCTGCTCGGCGGGGTCGGGGACGTCGGCCTCGGTGCACGCCTCCAGCAGCCCGCCGAGAACGTCGGCCACCTTCGGATGCCCGGGGAATGCGGCGAGGAACCACATGTTGAGCTCGATGCGCCGCTGGGGATTGGGCAGCTCGAGCTGGAGCAGGTCGCCGAAGAGCCGCCAGGCCTCGCCGCCAGGCCCCAGGCGCGGGATCTGGGCCCGCAGCACGGCCACGGCCCGCGCGCGGTCGAGCGGCAGGTGCGCGACGATGGGGTCCCTGAGCACGTACGCCGCGTGGCCACACCCGCCGGCAGCGGGGCGATTGGTGTGCGCCCTCTTGCCGCTCTTGACGGGCTGCTCGACCCACTGCCACTCGGTCGTGGGGTCGGCGGGGGCCGCCTCGAGGTCGAACCCCCAGTAGGCGGCCACGGCATCGGCCACCTGGGGGGCGAGCGTGGCGGGGTCGGCATAGCGTGCCTGGATTTCGGGGGCCGTCAGGGCGCGGCGGTAGAGGCGCACCTCGTCGAGCGCCCCGGCGAAGTAGACGCGCCCGAAGGCCCACCGGCCGATGTACAGGGCGCCGTGGCCCGGCGTGCGCTCCTTGTTCACCGCGGTCTCGGCCACCAGGGCGGCGTCGCGGTAGAGCTTCAGCGCCGCGCCGTCGTAGGTCATGGCCAGGTGGTGCCACTGCTTGAGCTTCAGGGTGCCTTCCTCGCTCCAGGCCTCGAACCGGTTCTCCTTCTGCCCGCCGATGTTGAGGTCGGCGACCACCTTGTCGCGGTAGATGATGAGCCCGAGGTAGCCGTCCTCCCAGGCGTGCCCGTTCTTGTTGACGATCCACTGCTTGGTGTCGCTGCCCGGCGCGAAGGCGTCGAGGTAGACCCAGGCCTCGACGGTGAGCTGCGGGGGGTCGAGTTCGGGCGAGTGGGGCACGGGGATGTAGCCGCTGTGCCCGTCGCACGCCATGGCCAGGCCCACCTTGCCCGGCACGGGGTGCGTGCCGCCCCCGGGGCCGTCCACCCAGCTCTGCCACGCGCGCCTTCCGTCGGCCGGCGGCCTGGGGCGAAGGGGCGGCGCCTCGTCGTCAATCAGCACCTCCTCCCTGCCGCCTGCGACGAGAGCTGTCCGGTCCCACACGGCGCGCCCGCCGACGTGGCTGAAGGCCACGCCCGCGATGGAGCGGGGCAGGAACGGCGTCCAGGCGAGCGGCAGCCGCAGCTCGTGCCATTGGCCGGGCCTGGGGAGGGGGCCCATCGGGCGTCCCCGCAGCGCGCCCTTGCCCCACACGGCGCGGAACCGCCAGTCGCGCCCGTCGTGGAGGCTCATGGCCAGCGTGGTCGGCGGGCCGGCCGGGTCGAGCCAGACCCACTGCGAGAGGTACGGCCTGTCGAGGGGGGGCGACAGGTGGGCCACGACCGGCTCGTCGAGCGCCAGGAGCGTGTGCGACCTGACGTCGTAGTGGGCGGGCGGCGGGGGCTGCGTGTGGGCCCTGGCGCCGCTGTGCCGGGGCTCGGCCACCCAGTCCCATTCGCCGCGGGTCGTGCCCCTGGGCGTCTCGTCCTCGATGAAGACCGTCTCCTTGCCCCCGGCCACCACGGCGGTGCGGTCCCACACGACGCGGCTGGAGCCCTGCTGGCAGAAGTTGATGCCGCACAGCGGCTTGTCGTGCAGGTTGACGAGGAACATGGGGATGCGGAGCTCGCGCCACTGCCCCTCGGGCAGCTCGGCCATCGGCCCCATCTCGCACGGCGGGACGATCCAGTTGGCGACCGGCTTGCCCCAGTAGGCGCGGTAGCCCCAGGCGTCGAGGCCCCCCGTGCCGCCGTTGAACTCCAGCAGCACGGAGCGCAGGTCCTTGCCGGGGCCGAGGTGCACCCACTGCGAGAGGTAGGCGCCCAACTGCCAGGCGACCCGCTGCCGCACGGGCTCGGACACGCCGAGTTGCGCCGCGCGCTCGAGGAGGCGTTCGCCCCGCATGCCGGGCTTGCCGCGCAGCGCCTCGACCGCGGTCTCGAGGAGCAACTGCTCCGCCGAGGGGCCTCGCGGGTGCCGCTCGATGAAGCCCCAGTAGCGCTCGAGCAACTCGTCCGGGGAGGCCGAGCGCATCTCCGCGTCCTGCTTGAACAGCTCCAGCGACACGGGGAGGTCGGGCAGCTCCTCGATGACGGTCGCGATGCCATCGCCTTGCGCCCGGGTGCGGGCATCCAGGTAGAGGGTGTCCTGGGGGGAGGCCGCGAGCTTGTCCTCGGGCCGCTCCCTGCCCCAGACGAAGAGGGGAGCGGAGCCCCCCCCGGAGGCCGCGCGGTCGTCCCAGGCCACGGCCCACAGGCCGATGCGGCGCCAGTCCTCCTCGGGCCGCAGAACGCCTTTCCAGGGGAGCGTGAGCTCGCAGGTATAGCACCGGTCGGCGGGGTCGTGCTGGAGGATGGCCCGCAGGCCCCGGGGAATGGGCGTGTCGCCGAGAGCGTGGAGCCGCAGCTTGCCGGCCCGGTCCAGGCCCAGCGCCCAGCGGTAGGCGCCCAGGTTCGTCTTCAGGCCGAGCTCGAGCCAGTCGCCGAACGCGGCCTCGGTGCCGCTCGCGCCGCCGGTCCAGGGCGTGGCCTCGAGGTCGCGGTAGCGGACGGCCACGTGCAGGTTCTCCTCGTCGTGGGCGACGTACAGGCTCCCGCGAGCGTCGCCCGCGTCGCTCAGCCGCACGACGTCCGTGCCCCCCGCGGCGAGCAGCGAGCCGCCGGGCGGCAGCGGCCGGGGGAGGCGATAGGCCACCTGCACCGGGCGGGCCCTCCGCTCCGTCGGCGACGCCGCTACGAAGCAGTGGAGCCCGGCGGGGTCGGTCGCCAGCACGGCGTCAGGCGTCCAGACGAACTGGTTGTTCCGCGCCTCGACCTCCGGGAGCAGTTGGGCGTCCAGGTGCGCGCCGTCCGCGCGGCGGAAGCTGTCCACTCGCACCACCGGGGCGCGCGCCGGCTGCGGCGTGGTGACCACGAAGATGCGGTCGGCCCCCTCGTGGTAGTGCAGCGGGTCGCCCACCGAGCCGAAGGCGGGCACCGGCGGGAGGCGACAGGCGGTCTCCTTGCCCGTTCGCAGGTCGAGCACGGTGAGCGTGCCCGCGCCGCTGGGGACCTCGTAGAGCCGGTCGCCGCGCCGCTCGCCCCAGGCCTTCCTGCGGACCAGGGCGCCGCCGCGCCGCACGAGCCAGTGCTTGTCGGGCTCCGCGTCGTAGCCCTTGTCCCAGTAGAGGTCAATCCACTGCTCGTCCACGGCCAGGCGCTGGATGCGCTTGGGGTCGAGGTGCTTCAGGTCCACCGGAAGGCTCCGCAGCGAGCCGTCGGCCAGGGAGTACTCGTGGAGCACCTTATCCTGGGTGATGAGGGCCACAGGCGGCACAGGCGCCCCCGCCTGTGAGACGGCGAGTTGGAGCGGCCAGGCCTGGCCCTCGCGCGGGAACGGCCGGGCGCCGAGGATCCACCCGTCGGACGCCCGCACGAGGAGCTCCGCCGCGCCCTCGCGCCAGCCGGAGAACCGGCTGGCGAACAGGTGGACCTGTCGCCCGTCCCACGCCAGGCGGTCCAGGGTGAAGTGCCCGCGGCCGAAGAGGTCGGCGAACGCGCGGCACCATACGACCTCGCCCGTGGCCAGGCGCACCATGGCGGCGTCCCGGCCCTGCTTCGGCCTGGCGAGGAGCAGATGCTCGCCGCAGAGCCGCCACTCGCGGATGTCGAAGGGCACCTCCGCCTGCCAGCGAAGGTCGCCCGCCAGGCCATCCAGGGCGACGACGCGGCGCGAGTAGAACAACAGCAGCAGCCCCTCCGCCCAGCCGGTGTCGCGGACTCCGCCCGGCACGGCCCGCCGCCAGTGCACGGCGCGCGTGGCGTCCCTGCTGACGCACTCGAGCACGCCCTGAGAGAGCAGATACACCCTGTCGGCCAGCTTAGAGCCGTCCGGCGGCACCCACAGGCTCGGGTCGGGCCGCCGCAGCGACCAGGCCCGCCGAAGGGGCACGTCCAGGGGTGTGCCCGGGGCCGCGTGTCGGGCGTCCTGCGCCGGCGCGAGGCGATCGGTGAGGGCGACCAGCTCGTCGCCGCGGACCACGAAGTCGCGCACGGGCTCCCTCGACCGCCATTCGCTCCGCTCGAGGGTGCGGCCCGTATCGGGGGCAATGCGGCACAGGGAGTCTCCCGACCGCAGCCACACCTCTCCGCCCGTCAGGATGGCCCTGCCCTCCATTCCCTCGGGGAAGCGGCGGTCCCACAGCAGGCGGCCGGTGGCCCCCTGCACGGCGACCAGGCGCTCCTCGTCCCGCAACAGCAGGGCGCCGCCGGCCACGCCGACCACCTGGTGCGAAGGCACGAACGGCACGTCCCACAGCACGGCCCCGGTGGCAGGGTCGAGGGCGAAGACGCCCGTGTAGTCGCGCGGGGCGAAGACCACCGCCTCGGCTTCGAGCCCGGGTTCCGGGTCTGGAGTTCCGGGCTTCGGGTTCGCGCAGCAGATCGGCGTGGCTCCCTGCCGCCGCACGGCGTCGCCGAGGTTCGGCCCCACCCGCATGCGCGGGTAGGCGCGCACCCACTCGACCAGGCCGTCGCGTGCGTCGCAGCGCGCCACGAAGCCCAGGTTTGTCGTGCAGTACACCGCCCCCCGATGCACCAGCGGCGCGTTGCCGAAGTGCGCCAGGTCCACCTGCTCCGCCGCCAGGCGCGGCGCGCCCCCCCCGCGCGGCAGCCCCACCGAGCACGAGGTGAGGAACCGCTGCCACAGCAGCGCCCCATCCGCGGCGTCCAGGCACACCAGCCACACGGGCGCCACCGGCGTCGGCGTGCCGCGCACGGCGAGCACGTAGACCCGGCCGTCTGCCACCGCGGGGTCGGTGATGGGCGAGAGGCTCTCCCACCAGGGCTTCGCCTGCGTGGACCAGGCGATGGCGCCCGTGTCGGCCTCGAAGGCGGCCAGCCCCGTCATCAGCCCCCGCGCCGCGTCCGCCCCCCAGCGCGTGACGACGAGTCCGTCGGCCACCGTGGGCGCGAACGGCCCGGGAATGGTCACCCACCGCCGCGGCGGCCCCGCCCCGTCGCCCGACGAGCCGTCGGGCACACGCCACCACAGCGGCGCGGACAGCTTGGCGCCGTAGCAGGCGAGCAGGCTCGGCCCCGCGACAAACAGCTTCTCCCCGGCAACCACCATCTGGCCCGCGGGCTCGGGCACCACCTCTGCCACCTCGGGCCGGCCACGGTAGGCGCCGCCGAGCGCCCAGGGCTGCGCCGGCGGCCTGACGACTGCGTGCCTGCGGGGCGCCAAGGCAGAGGAGGGCGGAGGAGCGGCCTTCCCGGCGTCCGCCTCCGGGGCGTGGTGCCGAAGCACCAGCGCCAGGCCCGCCTTGGCCTTGGCCCGCAGCGACGCGTCCGCCGCGTGGGCAAGGACGTCGCGGAACCCTCGCCAGGCGAGCCCTGCATCGCCGCGACGCAGCGCCTGCTCGGCAGACGCCAGGAGCGCGCCCTGCGTCGCCGCCGCCCAGGGGCACCGGCGCCAGAGGCCGAAGAGCGCCTCGGCATTGGGGATTGCCGCTCGCGGGTTGCGGGCGGAAACCGGGAATCGCCGCAGGGCCTCCCGCTGCTGGAGCTCGCGAAGGGGCGCCAGGGTGGCCGGCGGCAGGGCGAGAAGCTCCCTGTCCATCAGCGCCCACAGCGACGCCTGCGTGCCCCTGCCCATCGGCGCCAGGCCGTCGGTCCGCGCCGCCTCGGGCAGCAGGCCATGGACGACGGTGGCGTCGAGTGCCGCGCGCGTGGCTTCCCAGCGCGTCTCGAGGGCCCAGCGCCTGGGGAACTCCGGCTCCTCGCTCACCCGCTCCCGGGTCAGCTCGCGGAGGAGCGAGGCGACCCGTCCGTCCACCCGTTCGGCAGCCAACTCGTCGAGGCGCCGCACGGCCTCATCGCGCCGGCCCGCGGCGAGCAACAGCTCGGCCTCCTGGGTGCGCCACCAGGCCGTGCGGCCCACGATGCCCTCGAGGCGCTCGAGGGCCTGCGCGGCCTCCCAGAAGCGGCTGTTCTCCAGCGCCAGGCCCAGTGCGGTCCGCCAGGCAAGCTCGACGGACGGATGGCTGTCGAGGAGGTGGCCCGCGCGGTGCAGGGCCAGCAGGCGGCCGACCGCATAGTGCGCCCAGTCCTCGGCGCCCTCGATCTCGCCGCGCGCGTCGCCGACCGCCGTGAGGATCTTGTGCAACGCGGCCACCGCGGGTTCCAGTGCGCCGGGGAACTCCTCCGCGATGCGCCGCAAGTAGTGGTTCGCCCGTCCCCGGCAGCCGGCCGCCGCGAGCCGGTCCGCGATCTCGCCGTAGGCGGCCCTGCGCCGCTCGGCGTCGCCGGGGTAACGCTTCACCAGCTCCTCGAGCAGGTGGATGAGGCGAAGCGAGAGGAGCTGGTCGCGCACCCGCTTGTCCTTCGTCGCCTGCTGGAGCTCGTCGGTCCAGCGCTTCTTGTTCGCCTCAACCGTTGCCTGCCAGCTCTCCTTCCACTCGATCCGGGGCTCCGCCGGCTCGAGCCCCACCTGGTCCAGCGGGCGCAACGCCTCCGCCGCCCGCGACCGCACCGCGGCCAGACCGAGCGCGAGACTGAGGACCAGGCGAATGTCCAGAACGCGCCTCACGGGGCATCCCCGGGCAGCAGGGACTTCTTCGGCACCAACAACTCCGCCGGGCGACGGGCCAGGTAGGGCGGAACGTTGTACAGCTCGACCACGCACCGCAGGCTCGACAGCGACAGGCTCCACACGGCGCCGCGATGCTCGGGGGGCACGGCCACCGACACCTGGTCGCCGGCCCGCACCTCCTTGTCCTCGAGAAGCACCTTTCCCCCGGGGGCGCGAAGCACGAGATGGGTCTTCGCCTGCCCGATGCTGGGGAACCCGAGCACGAAGTGCTCAACACTTCTGGGCACGTAGAAGTAGAGGGGCTGGTTGAGCCGCGGGAGCCAGAGGCGGAACTCCTTGCGGCGCGGCTGGCCGGGCTCGTCGGCGCGTCCCGCCCACACCGAGAGGGGGCGCGGAGCGAAGCCCAGCTCCGCCGTCTTCCAGTAGCCCGTCCCTGGGTCGAGGCCGTAGGCGCCATCGGTGGGGAGCGTTGCTTCCATTGCCGCGGCTTTGCCCTTCTCCGCCTTGATGTCGCCCTCCGCTACGGGCAGCTCGTCGCCATCCCGCCGCAACACCCAGTGCCCGTCCACCGTGTGCCCCGCGTCGAATGGGGTGAAGGCGAGGCTCAGGCGCTCGTCCTTCCTGCCCAGGAAGTGGTGCGTGCCCGATTCCACGCACAGCGGCGAGCGGGACACCTCGCCCCACGCCTTCACGGCCTCGGGGCGATGCGCCGCAAGGGGAACCAGCTTCTCGCTCCACGGCTGCCGCTCGATCTCGACGGCTGCCAGGCCCTCGAAGCACTTCAGGTCGGCGGCGAAGCACTGAGCCATCTCCTCCGCCGACGGGATGTCGGTTCGCTCCGTCTTCCACGCCTCGACTTGCTTGGGATCCACGTCTTTGATCTTCAGCAGGGCGGCGAAGCGGTGCTTGAACCACTCGCTGGAGAGGAGGGGATAGGCGTGGATCAGCCCGGTGTCCATGAGCCGCCGGCTGAAGACGATCAGCTCCCTCGCCGATTGCTTCGCCTCGTCGGGCTGGCCGTCCCGCGCCGCGCGGTCGTAGTCGAGGCTGAGCCGCAGCCAGTGGAGATACATCGCCACGCGGTCGAGCCGCGCCCGCACCGCCGCATCCTTCTCCAGGCGATATGCTTCCTGGAGGTCGAGGAGTGCGAGCTTGAGGCCGCGGGCGGCGAAGCGCTCGCCACTCGCCCAGCGCTCGTAGAGGCGCCGCATCGGCCCCGCCGCCCCGCCGAAGGCCCGCGTGCAGAAGTCGCTCACGAGCGCCTTCGCGTCACGCTCGGGGTCCCACATCAGCTTCGAGGCCACCCAGTAGCCCAACCCGTTCGGCCCCCAGTTGCACGACGACTCGGCGTCGTAGGTCGAAAGCCCCAGGTCGCGGTAGTGGCGAATCGAGTCGGCCAGCTCGTAGACCCGGCTCCCCTTGGCCTTGCCCGGCATATCCCAGTCCCACGGGTAGACGCTGAAGTAGTCGTAGACGCCGAGCCTCGCGCCCAGCTTGCGGAAGGCCGTGACCTGCTCGTCGAAGGAGAGCTTGGTGTAGCGGAAGCCGGTCGTGACCTGCACGTAGACGCCTGGGGCGAACGGCTCGCGCGGCGGCTCGCAGTGAAAGGCGTAGGCGTAGAGGCCCACCCACTTGTCGGGGAACTCCTTCCTCACGGCCTTGGCCACATTGCTCGCCAGGAGGAACGCGCGGTCGCTCACGGAGCCGAGGGCGGCGCAGCGCTCGCACTCGCAGTAGCCGCGCCCGTCGTTGGGGTCCACCGACACCATGTTCCGCTGCGGCTCGCGGCGGAAGCGGGCGAGGACGCCCTCGATGACCCGCTTCTCGGCCTCGGGGTTGCTCGTGCACAGTTGCATCGGCTTGCGTTCGCCCTTGACAAGGCCGAACCACTCGGGGTGCTTCTCGAACTCGCGGGCGGGCACGTAGCGCTCCCAGGCGTGGCCGCAATCGGTCTGGAATGCCCCGAGCTGGCGGTTGTGCTTCATCCAGGCCGTGTAGTCGTCGGCCAGCTTCTTCGTCCGCGGCCCCCAGCCGTACCATACCCGCCGATACCCGAACGCCGGCGTCTGGCGGAGGTTCACCGACACGCTCAAGCTCGGCAGCTTCGGAGCCACAGTCCACACGGGGTCGGGGAAATACCATCGGCAGCCGATGTGCTCGAGGAACGCATAGGCCGCATGCTGAAGGCCCAGATCCGTATTGGCCAGGAGCGACAGCCGGCCCGGCTCGCTCCGCACGACGAAGCCCTCAGGCCCCAGCGACGCCGCTCCGGCGCCGAGCACGATGGCCTTCTCCGAGCCGGGCGTGGCGCCGATGGGGACAGTGGCCCCCGTGACCTCGCGGAGCCAGTGCTGAAGCTCCTGGGCCAGCGCCTCTCGCGCGGCGTTTGTCTCCCCCTCGATCAGGATATGGCACCGCGGCCCGCCGTTCTCAGCGATGGAGAAGAGCGTTGGCTGGCGCGCGGTCGGGGCGCAGCCCGAAAGAGCCACGGCTCCAGAGAGGAGGGCGAGAAACCGTTTCACCTGCAGTTACCTCGAAGCCTACTTGAGCGCGTTCTGGAGCGCAATGATCTGGTCGGCCACGGCGCGGCGGAGGGCGTCGAAGCCGCCCAGGGCCGCCGCCTTCTCGGGGTCGAGCAGGTCGAAGCCGTCGGCGGGGAACTTCGCTCCGCCGCTCGTGTAGGCCGACCAGTCGTCCTGGATGCCGGCGGCAAGCTTTGCCAGAAGCTCCTCGGCCTGCCTTCGCTCGGCCTCGGCCTTCCCCGCCTTCTTCGCCCCGGCCACGAGGGCCTCGAGCTTGCACACGTACTTCAGGTCGTCTATCCCCTCGCGCGAGCGCTCGTAGTCGAGGGTGGGATACACGATGTCGTCGTGGGTGCGGACGACGGAGCCGCGCTCGTTCCGAAGGTTGTAGTACCACTCGACCTTGCCCCGCACGCCGTGCCTGGCCATCTTCCAGAAGAAGAAGCCGAAGGGGAAGCGGCCGGTGCCGGCGTTGACGAACCAGGGGATCGCCCCGGTCTTCTGCTGAAGCTCCTCGAGAAACGCCTTGTTGATCAGGGTGCGGCCCTTGTTGTGGTGGTCAATGCCGTCCCAGCCGTTGTTGAACGTGGCGACGTTCAGGTAGGGAGCCATCGCCATGACTTCCATGTAGCCGTTCATGTCGCTGGTCGTGGCCATCTCGGGCAGCTCCTCCCACGCGAAGCGGGCGAGGTTCTCGGCGATCTTGATCCCCTCGATCCCCTTGTTCGTCAACTCGTCGCCGATGCTGAAGAGGACGGGGATGCCGCCCTTCTGGGCCTCGGCGTGGAGGAGCTTCATCGTCTTGATGTACTTCTGCTGCCAGCGCCGGTTCGTCTCGTTGCCGTAGCCGGCCAGCTCGCTGAGCTGGAGGTTCATCGGCGTGGCGAAGTAGAGCGGGGCGGGGTAGCCGGCCTTCTTGTAGGCCGCGATGAACTCGCCAAACTCCTTCGTGTCGGCGTCGTGGACGGGCAGGCGGAAATTGTAGAGGGGCGCCACGCAGGTCATCCCGTGCCGCCGCATGTCCGCCAGGTGCACCGACAGCTCCTTGGGATCCTTCGGGCTGGAGTAGTTGTAGCCCAGGGCAAACGGCGGGTCCTCGAGCGCGATGGGCAGCACCTCGAGCACGACGGCGATGGAGCCCACGGCTCCCTCCTTCGCCGTCACCTTCACCTCGCCCTTGTAGGTGCCGGGCTTCGCGTCTCGCGGCACGTGGATGGTGCACCAGAAGTACTCGGTGCTCTGCGCCGCCATGTTCCACTTGCGGCCCAGCTCCATCAGGATGTCGCGGCCCTCGCCCAGGAAGTGCTCGACGGAGGTCACGACGACGTTCTCGACTGGGATGCTGGCGCCGCCCTCGCCCTTCAGGTCGCTGGCATTGATGAAGACCTGCTCGAGCGTCTGCTTGGGCCGCAGGAGGAAGCTGAACGGCTCGTACTCACCGGGGCAGGCGAAGAGCCGGGCCTCGCGGACCGCCCCCTCCGCCGCGCGCTGCACCGTGACCGAGCCCGGCGCCTTGTAGCTCACGGTCTTGCCGTCCGAGGTCCTGATCGTGACCTCCTGCGGGCCCGCATACGTCACGGGCCGCGCCGCCAGCGGCTTCTGCTCCGCCTTGGGGTTCTCGTTGTAGTCGGTCACGAACAGGTCCAGCTCGGCTCCCGCTGCCGACCCCGCCACGAGCATGAGGCACAGAAGCAATCGGTTCATCGCTCACTCCTCGAGCTTTCCGCCGACGGGGACAAGGCTCATGTCGTCGAGCCAGATCGTACCTTCGCCGATGTGATAAAGGTAGACGTTGAAGGTCTTGGCGCCCTTCTCGGGCTTGCCGATGGCGGTGTACTCCTTCCACTCGGGGCCGAACTTCTGGCGGAGCTGGCCTGTGGCGCCCGACTCGAAGTTGACGAAGAGCAGGTTGTCGCCCTCGCCCTTGGCCCAGAAGGTGAGCCTGTATTCGGTGGCTCCCGGGACGGCGGGGAGCTTGGGGGTCATGAGGCCGATGCGCCCCTTCTTGCCCGTGCAGCGGATGCGGGCGGAGAACTTGCCGCCGTGGACGCTTTCGGGCTTCTCCTCCCACATGTTCTCGTAGTCGCCGCCCCAGCTCCAGCCGCCCCACCAGAGCCAGCGCGAGCGGTCCTTCGCCGAGTTCCTGTTCACCTGCTCGAACCCGCCGTTCTGGATGAAGTTCAGCGGCGGGTCGGTGACGGAGAGCGACTTCGATTCGTAGGTGCCCGCGAGGCGTGCCTCGAGCATCTTCTTGCGCTTCTCGTAGGCGGCGTCGCCCAGCAACCCGTCGGCCTTCTGCTTCTCGACGGCCTTGAGCGCGGCCTCGACGCGTTCCTTGGGCCACAGCTCCTTCGTCAGGGCGTCCTTGTCCTCCTTCTCGCCGGCGCGCGCCCCCACGCCGAGCGCCACGGCGACCAGGCCGGCCAGAGCGAAATGGATTCCCCTCATCGTGTGCCTCCTGCAAGCCTGTCGAATCCAGCTCATCCCACACCCCCATCCTATTACCACAATTGCGGCAGTGTGATCAAGTGGGGGAGGGCCAGACTCATTCGCCCCCTTTCCATTTGCCATCGCTTGGCCTTTCGGTACAATGCAGCGGAACGCCCGTGCGACCGCAACGTCTCGCCCACCTTTGGGGGCAAGGCAAGCCATGAGAATCACCCGCTGCCCGGCGAATCCCATCGTGACGCCGGGGCTGTTCCCCTGGCGGATGTCGAATGTCTTCAACCCCGGCGCCCTGCACGACGACGGCAGGTTCTACCTGTACGAGCGGGCGGCCGGCGGCCTGAGGCCGTTCCACTGCTACGTCGGGATGCTCGAGAGCGACGACGGGGTGCACTTCCGCCACGTCTCCGACCAGCCCGTCTTCACCCCCGAGATGGCGGGCAGCAAGCTCGGGAGCGTCCAGGACCCGCGCGTCGTGAAGATCGGCGACACCTACTACATGACCTACGCCTTCCGCCCCTACTCCTGGTGCTGCAATCCCACGGGACTCGGCGTGCCCGAGTCGTACCTGCCCGAGTTCCCAGGCACCCGCTTCACGCCCGAGGAGAACCAGACGCGCTCCGGCATCGCCGTGTCGCGCGACCGCGTGCACTGGGAGCACTTTGCCTGGGCCACGCCGCCCGAGATGGACGACCGCGACGTGATTCTGTTCCCCGAGAAGATCGGCGGCCGCTTCGCCCTGCTGCGGCGGCCCCTCAAGTTCGTCGGCACCGACACGGGGCACGGGGCCGACCTGCCCGCCATCCGCATCAGCTTCTCCGACGACCTGCGGACCTGGACTGCGCCCGAGGCCGTCGCCCTGCCCGAGCAGCCGTGGGAGGGCAACCGCATCGGCGGCGCCGCCCCGCCCATCCGCACGGAGGCCGGCTGGCTCGTCCTCTACCACGGCGTCGAGGACCTCTACCCGCCCACGCGCCGCGTCTGCTACCGCGTCGGGGCCATGCTCCTCGACCTGGCCGACCCCCGCAAAGTCCTCGCCCGCACCTCACGCTTCCTCATGGAGCCCGAGGCCTACTACGAGAAGTTCGGCCTCCTCATCCCCAACGTCATCTTCCCCACGGGCAACGTCGTCAAGGACGGCTTGCTCTGGCTCTACTACGGCGTGTGCGACACCGCCATCGCCCTGGCCACCGTGCCCCTCGACGAGCTGGTCGAGCACCTGCTCAGGGAGCGCCCATAGCCTCGACTCGCCGTTTGGCGATTCTCGGGCATCCGGCTCAGAGTCGCACGGGGTTCTCCATTTCCGGCGCCCCCATTTGGCCATTCTCGCCCTTCCGGCTCAGAGTCGCACGGCTTTCTCGGTTTCCCGACTCGAGAATCGGCGATTCTCGGCGTTTCTGCCCAGAGTCGCACAGACTCGCCAGAGTCGACCGCTTCTTCGCGCGGGGCAAGCGATGTGCCAGTCACAAATGGCGCAAGCGATGCTTGACACGCGCTCAGCCGTCCTGTAGGATGGCCCGCGTGGTGTGAGGAAAGAGGATGGACCAGACATGATTGCGAAGACCGTGAAATCAGCGCTCAGAGACATCGCCAAGCGCATGCCTCCGACAGCCACGTACAGCGATGCGATGTACGAACTCTACGTCCGCATGAAGATCGCGAAGGGCCGACAGGCAGCAGACGAAGGGCGTGTCGTCTCCCACGAGGATGCGCGACGCAGGCTGAAGGTATGAGCCGCATCGTCTGGACCGACCCCGCCTTGAAGGACCTGGAGGGCATTCGCGCCTACATCGCGCGGGATTCCGAGTTCTACGCCAGCGCGCTTGTGCTGGACATCGTCGAGGCAGTGGAACGCCTCGCCCGATTTCCCCGCCTGGGCCGGTTCGTGCCCGAACTCCACGACGGGCACACACGCGAGATGCTGGTGGGCAACTACCGGGTCGCATACGATGTCGTCGGGGACGCGGTCCGGATCCTCACCGTCCTCCACGGCGCGCGTCAGTTCCCTCTGTCGTGAGCATGTGACACCGATTCTCCCCTACGGCGTGTGCGACACCGCCATCGCCCTGGCCACCGTGCCCCTCGACGAGTTGGTCGAGCACGTGCTCGCTGACTTCAGATGACATGATCAATCTCCCCGCGTGCGGATTTGATCATCTGAAGTCCTTGGAAGTATTTCTGTAAGCAGCTATCGGCCAATGACTTATGGCCCCACCGCGGCCCTCGCCGCCCCGCTTCAGATGATCAGCTCGCGCGCCCCGCGGCTGGCGTACACCGCCACTACGCCGCCAATCCCCCCGCCCCTGGGTTTGGCACCCTGTAGGCCCGGACCTCATCTGCGTAAGACCCCTCTGTTCCGATACTTGTGGCGTTCCTGGAGCACCCGCGCCCGTGCGATAGGGTGCCAACTGCCCGCGGCAGCCGACCACTCTTGACCGCCAAGACGCCAAGGCCGCCAAGAAGTGCGAAGAGGGGCCCACATCTGGGTGTCACATCCTTAGGGCTTGTTGCCCAAATGCGTGCACAGGGGGAGTTGACTCGTAGTGGGGCCTTCAGGCCGTACGAACACGGGCTGAAGCCCGCACTACCAACCGGCCCGTCCCCTTGCTGGATTGGGGCAGCATGAAGAAGTAGATCAATGGCGCCGTATCCGCCGCTTGGCTTCTTCGTGCGGGATGCCCTTGCCCTCCTCGATCTTGGTGTCCGCGCGCTCGCACTTCGCACGAATGTAGAGCGCATGCATGATATCGTCCATCGTCGCGTCCGCCGGCAGCGAGTCGATCACCTGTCTGGCAACATCCTTCACAGCCGCCATGCTCCTGCTCCTGACGAAGGCCACGACCCCACTATAGCGTCCTCGCCCACGATTTCAAAAGGCGCCGGCCACCGCGCTCAACCCGCGGCAGGTCGCTTGACATCAGCGATCTCGCGCGATAGCATGGCGGCCTGTTGCCGCGGTGTCGGAAAGGATGGGGATAGAGCATGGGACACGTGAGGAGCCCACACGGACAGACACGGACGAACACGGACGGAGAGCGCCCTACGTCTGAGGCATCAGTCCGTGTTGGTCCGTGTCAGTCCGTGGCGTCCGTCGGAATGGACCCTCAGGCTCTCACCCGCAGGCATTTCCTCGCCGCGACCGGCGCTGCACTGGCCGCGCCCGCGCTCGGCGGCGAGACGCCAAAGGAGAGCGACCGCATGGACCTGCCGCTCGTGGACTGGCACGTGCATCTCGATAACAGCACGATTGACAAGGTGCTGGAGATCGCCCGCGAACGCGGCGTGACCTTCGGCATCGTCGAGCACGCCGGTACGAAGGAGAACAAGTACCCCGTCGTCCTCAGCAACGACGAGGAGCTGGGTCGCTACCTCGCCATGCTCGAAGGCAAAGGCGTCTATCGCGGCGTCCAGGCCGAGTGGCTCGACTGGTCGAGCTGCTTCTCCCGCGAGGCCCTCGCCCGCCTCGACTACGTGCTGATGGACGCGATGACCTACCCCGGCAAGGGTGGCGAGCGGGTGAAGCTCTGGGAGAAGGGGGTCGAGGAGCGGGTCGAGATGGGCGACAAGCAGGCGTTCATGGACCGCTTCGTCGCCTTCCACGTCGAGCTGATCGAGAAGCAGCCGATTGACATCCTGGGCAACGTCTCGTGGCTCCCCGGCCCGCTGGCGGGCGACTTCGAGGCGTTCTGGACGGAGCGGCGGATTGGGCGCGTAATCGTCGCGGCGGCGAAGCAGAAGGTCGCCATCGAGATCAGCTCGGGCTTCCGCCTGCCGACGCTCCGCTTCCTGAAGCTCGCCAAGGCGGCGGGCGTGAAGTTCGCCTTCGGCACCAACGGCCGCTACCCGAACATGGGCGGGCTCGACTACTCGCTGCGAATGGCCAAGGAGCTTGGCCTGACTAAGGCCGACCTGTTCGCCCCCGCCCCCGACGGCCAGAAGGCGGTGCAGCGGAAGAAGGCCCAGGCGTAGCCCCGGGGACTGTGTGGACAGGATGGACACGATGGACGGGGGCCGCGGCGCCTTCTGTCCATGAAGTCCACGTTGTCCACGATGTCCACACATGCCCTTCTGCGGCAGCCGCCCGCGCTTGCGCGGGGGGCTCGTCTTGTGCTTTATATTGGGACAGCGCTGCGTGCGGTCACACGCGGCCCGCTTGCAGGCCTAAGGAGAGTACAGTGACAAGGCGCTCGATGGTTGTGTGGGGAATCGCGCTCGGGGTGCTTGCCGCGTTCTGGGGGTTGCCGCCCGCCTTCGGCGAGGACGAGGCCGCGACGGCGAGGGCCATCCTCCAGGCGGCGGGGGTGAAGACGGGGCTGGCGTTTCACATCGGCTGCGGGCGCGCCGAGGCGCCCGGCCTCACCGCGGCGCTCGCCGAGCAGGGCCTGGTCGTGCATGGCCTGGCGATTGACGATGCCGCGGCCGACCGGGCACGAAAGGCCATCGAGGCGAAGAACCTCGCCGGCCGCGCGATGGTCGAGCGCGTGGCCCTCAAGCCGCTGCCCTATCTCAGCGATCTGGCGAATCTCGTGGTCGTCGAGGACATGGCGGCCCTCGCCGCCGCGGGCGTGACCCGCGACGAACTGCTCCGCGTCCTCGCCCCCGGCGGCGCGCTCTGCGTGCTCGAAGGCGGCAAGTGGGCGAAAACCGGCAAGCCTCGGCCCAAGGAAATGGACGACTGGACCCACCCCCAGCACGGCCCCGACGGCAACATGGTCTCGGCAGACACGGCGTTCAAGTTCCCCATCGGCTTCCGCTGGATTGACGGCGTGCCGATGAACCTGGTGCGCTGGGCGGGCGTGCGGGGCTGGGTGGTGGCCAACGGCCGCTGCTTCACCCTCAGCTCCACGCAGCTCGAGAACATCGGCCTCCGCGAGAAGCCGCACTACCTCGCCGCCCGTGACGCCTGGAACGGCCTGCCGCTCTGGAAGATCAACTGCGAGACGACCGACGACGGCTCCTACCTCACCTGGGTGAACGCCGGGCCGCTCGCGGCCGACGACGCCCGCGTCTACGCCCTGAAGAAGGACAAGGTGATCGCCGTCAACGCGGCCACGGGCGAGATCGCCTACACTTGCCCGAACAAGTTCCCCGCCTACCGTATCCTGGTGACCGATGGCCTGCTCGTCTGCTCGTGCTGGCAGGAGCGCGACTTCTCACAGGCGCCGTGGCACAGCTTCAGCAAGCCGAAGGACCCCAAGAAGGACAAGGCGCGCCCCTCGCTCTGGTCCACCTGGATTGCCAAGGGCGGCGCAGGCATGGTCGAGGCCTACGACGCGGCCACGGGCGCGGCCAAGTGGTCGCTGCCCTTCGCCGCCGAGATGATGGTCGCGGCCGACGGCGTGCTCTATTGCACCGTGCAGGTCGGCAACCCGCCCACCGAGCATCAGCTCGTGGCGGTGGACCTCAAGGACGGAAAGGAGCGCTGGCGCGTCTCCAGCAGCAAGTTCGGCCCCGAGGCCGACTTCCAGCTCAACGTGGCCGGCCCCGGCTACGTGGTCGTTGCCCGCCGCAAGGCCAACGCCATCCTGGCCTTCTCCGCAAAGGACGGCAAGCTGCTGTGGCAGACCGCGTCGGGCGCGCACTGGACGCCCGTGGTGGACGGCCTGCTCTGGTGCGGTGGGAAGAAGCACGACCCGCTCACGGGCGAGGTGAAAGGCAATCTCGCCCACGGCATCGGCGGCCAGGGCTGCACGCCTTCGACCATCGTCAACGGCGTGCTCACGCAGAGCCGCGGCTGCAGCTACGTGCAGCTCCCGCCCGACAACGACCCGGCCAAGGGCAAGGCCGAAGGCTTCCGGTACACCGGCGCGCGCGGCGGCTGCATGGAGGGCATGGTCCCCGCCAACGGGATGTTCTACACGGCGCAGAACAACTGCGGCTGCGCGCCGGGCCACGTCTATGGCTTCCTCGCCGTCGGCCCCTCGGGCGAGTGGCCGAAGGCCGATGACTTCGCGAGGCCGCGCTCGGTCGAGAAAGGCCCCGCCTTCGGCGCCGTCGAGGAGGCATCGGTCGCCGTGACCGACTGGCCGCTCTTCCTCCACGACGCGCAGCGCTCGAGCGGCTCGGCTGCCACGCTCCCCGAGGAGGGCCTCAAGGTGGCCTGGAATGTCCACGCCGCCTCGCCCGGCGAGGGCCTGCTCGGCACCACGTGGCGCTCGCGCCTCGAATCGCCCCTGAGCGCGCCCGCCGCCGCCTACGGCCTCGTCTTCGCCGCCAGGACGGATGCCGGCCAGGTCGTCGCCCTCGACGCGGCGACGGGCAAGCAGGTCTGGTGCACCACGGCCGGCGGTCGCATTGACACGCCCCCGACACTCCACCGCGGCCTCGCCGTCTTCGGCTGCCACGACGGCTACGTCTACGCCCTCCGCGCGAAGGACGGCGTGCTCGCGTGGCGCACCCGCGTCGCCCCGTGGGAGCGGCGGATGGTGGCCTACGGCCAGGTCGAATCGGTCTGGCCCGCCGTCGGCACGGTGCTCGTCCACGACGGCGTGCTCTACGCGAATGCGGGCCGCACCTCGGAGTCCGACGGCGGCATCGCGGTCGTCGCCCTCGACCCCGCCACGGGCAATACCCTCTGGGGCGGCGCCGTGGCCCCGGGACCGCTCCGCCAGAACGACCTGCTGCGTGTGAGCGACGGCAAGGTCCTGTGGCAGCACGTGCCCCTTGACCCGAAGACGGGCGCCGCCGACCTCAAGGCCCCCGTGCCCAAGGGCGCGTCCCAGGGCGGCCTGCTCGACGGCACCTGGACCCGTCTCGGCAAGCGCCGAGCGGGTAACGCCTTCACGTGCGATGCCGTGCGAGCCGACCTGTTGGCCTGGAACGACGCCCTCATCGTCAGCCCCTCCGCCGCCTCGCCCCGCGCGCCGAAGAGGCCGGCCACCGAGCTGGAGGAGAAGCCCGCGCCGCAGCAGGGGTGGAAGGTCAGCCTCGGCGGCGGCTACCGGGTCGAGGCCATCGCGCTCGCCGGCAATGCCGCCCTCTTCGCGGGCAGCGTCAAGGACGCCGCGCCGGACAAGCCCAGCGGCTTCCTCTGGATCGCCTCGGCCGCCGATGGCAAGAAGCTGGCGGAGTTCCCGCTCGGCTCGCCACCCACCTTTGCCGGCATCGCGGTCGCGGCCGACCGCATCTTCGTGTCGCTTCAGGACGGCTCGCTCGTCTGCTTCGGCAAGTGAACAGGAGAGTGGCAATGCTCGTCTCAGGAACAGGTGTCGTGGTGCTCGCGGTGGGCCTGGTCGCGTGCGTCGTCGCGGCGGGCGAGCCGGCTCCGCCGCCGAGGGCGGGCAGGCTCTCGATTGGCTGGGCGGCCGCCGACATTACGCCGCCCGAGCCTGTGGCCCTGTGCGGCCAGTTCCAGATTCGCGTCTCGAGGCGGGTGAACGACCCGCTCTCCGCCACCGCTCTCGCCATCGAGGCGCGAGATGAGAACGGCGTGCTCGACCAGGCCGTGCTCGTCTCCACCGACGTCGTGGCCCTCCGCAGGCGAGACCTGGAGCGTGTGCGGGAGCTGGTGAAGCCGCGCGCGCCCGACCTCGACCCCGCCAAGATCCTCATCGGCGCCACCCACACCCACACCGCCCCCGTCCTCGTGGACGCCCGGGAGGAGGGCTATCACCCCCACGACATCATGCCCACCTTCGTCTACCGCGTGCCCGAGAAGGGCGTGATGCAGCCGCGCGACTACGCCGAGCTGTTCGCGGCCCGCGTGGCCGACGCCGTGGTCGAGGCCTGGAAGGGCCGCAAGCCCGGCGGCGTGAGCTGGTCGCTCGCCTACGCCGTCGTCGGCCACAACCGCCGCGCCCACTACTCCAACGGCCGCTCGCAGATGTACGGCGCGACCGACCGCCCCGACTTCGACACCTTCGAGAGCACCTTCGACCCCGGCGTCGAGCTGCTCTTCACGTGGGACGCCGAGCAGAAGCTCACGGGCGTCGTCGTCAACCTCGCCTGCACGTCGCAGGAGGTGGAGAGCGCCGACTACGTGTCGGCCGACTTCTGGCACGACGCGCGGCTGGAGCTGCGCAAGCGCCACGGCGAGGGGCTCTTCGTCCTGCCCCAGTGCAGCGCCGCGGGCGACCAGTCGCCGCACCTGCTCTTCCGCAAGCAGGCCGAGGCCACGCTGCGGAAGCGAAGGGGCAACCTGTCGCCCCGCCAGGAGATCGGCCGGCGCATCGCTACAGCAGTCGCCGACGGCCTCGAGCTGGCCAAGGGCGACATCCGCACCGAACTCCCCTTCGCCCACAAGATGCAGATGATCCCCCTCCCCGTCCGCAAGGTCACCAAGCAGGAGTACGAGGCCGCCAAGAAGGGCTACGAAGGCCTCGAGGCCAGGGGTCTCGACAAGCTCGACTCGCCCAGCTACATCCGCTGGCGGCTCAACAAGAACATCGCTGCACGCTTCGAGATCCAGGACGAGCAGAACGTCTACCAGACCGAGGTCCACACCATGCGGCTGGGCGACATCGCCTTCGCGACCAACCCGTTCGAGCTCTACATTGACTATGGCCTCCGCATGAAGGCCCGCAGCCCGGCCGAGCAGACCTTTGTCGTGCAGTGCGCCTGCGACGCCTTGGCCTACCTGCCCACCGAGCGGGGCGTGGCGGGCGGCCACTACAGCGCCGAGATCATGAGCAACATCGTCGGCCCCGAGGGCGGCCGGGTCCTCGTCGAGCGCACCGTCGAGTCCCTCAAGGCCATGTGGCGGTAAGGTTCCACACTGGAGCTTCCTGAAGGAGCCTGACATGGAGGCGAGCACGACGCCGAACCAATCCACCACACCGATAGCCGACATGCAGAAAGCCGCGGTGGCGCAGATGCAATCCATAGCGGCAGGGACGAGCAGGATCATCGCGGCTACCCAGGCCCGTCTGGAGCCTCTGCCTCAGGAACTGAAGGACGGGCTCGACAGGGTCGGGCGGATGTTCGTATGGCAGTTCGGTTTTGGGATCGGTCTTCTTGCTGCTTCGGTTCTCTTCTATCTGCTCCGGTATGAGGTGCTGACGTATATCTTTGGCTCGACGGGCGGCCTGACCCTTGTCACAACCTTCCTCAAGACACCGCCCCTTCAACTTCAGAAGAACCGGATTGACCTCTCGCAATGGACGATCGCATACTTCAACTGGCTCAACACCCTAATCGCCACCTCAGGGGTCGTTGTGGCCATGCAGGGGGCGGGCAGCCTCACATGGGAGATCTTCAGAGACGCCCACACCTTTCTGCTCTCCACGACCGAGCGAACCCTCAGGATCATAGACGAGGCCTGTGAGTTCAGCGAGGCGCCCCCTGAGCAAAGGGAGAACGGCCCAAATGAGGAACCCCCAGGAAAGCAGTGAAATGGCTCAACAGAACGTAACGGGCTCGGGCCCGCAAGGAGAAGGCAACTCTGATGCCAGAACATGCTTCCGGCTGGATCGAGGAGCACATGAGTACGGCGTGGTGGATTGGCGTGTTGGTCTTCGCAATGGTGGGATCAAGCGCCCGCGCCGGAGCCGCGGATGCGCCGTTGCCCGGAAAGCGCGGCGACTACAGGGGCTATGTGCGGCATGACTTGGTGGTGGACGGCTGCCAGACCATCGTGGTCGTGCCCAAGGAGCCGGCCGCGGGCAAGCCGTGGGTGTGGCGGGCGGAGTTCTTCGACGCCTTCCCGCAGATTGACCTGGCGCTGCTGGCCATGGGCTTCCACCTCGTCTACATCGGCGTCGGCAACACCTTCGGTTGCCCCGATGCGCTGAAGCACTGGGACGTGCTCTATCGCGAGCTGACGACGAAGTACGGCTTCTCGCCCAAGCCCGTGCTCGAGGGCCTCAGCCGCGGCGGACTCTACTGCTTCAACTGGGCGGCGAACAACACCGACAAGGTGGGCTGCATTCTCGGCGACAACGCCGTGCTCGACTTCAAGAGCTGGCCCGGCGGCAAGGGCAAAGGCAAGGGCAGCCCCGGCGACTGGAAGAAGCTGCTCCACGACTATCACTTCAAGTCCGAGGCCGAAGCCCTGGCCTACACGAAGAACCCGATTGACAACCTGGAGCCGCTGGCCAAGGCCAAGGTGCCGCTGTTCCTGCTCTGCGGCGACGCCGACGTCGTGGTGCCCTTCGAGGAAAACGGCGCCATCGTCAAGGAGCGCTACGAGAAGCTCGGCGGCACGGTCGCCCTCCTCATCAAGAAGGGCATGGGCCACCACCCCCACGGCCTCGACGACCCGACCCCCGTCGTCGAGTTCATCCTCAAGCACACGAGAGAATGAGGCGAGCCGCTCGCGTGAGTGCGCCTATTGGGCCAGACGGTCCTCGGCGGCGCGCTGCGCCGACTCGTCGCGGAAGAAGATGACGAAGAACAGCGTGGCGGCGAGGCCGATGGCCGAGAGGGTGTACCAGTAGGGCGAGAAGTTCAGCGTGCCCCCGGGCGGGGTGCACAGGCCGGCGAGCTTGCCGCTGAGCACTCCGCCCAGGATCGGCCCCAGGCCCAGCGCGAGGCCGATCAGGCTCTGGGCCGAGGCACGAATGTCCTTGTCCGCCAGGTGGTCAATGTAGATGAACGCCGCGGCGATGAAGCAGGCGAAGCACACGCCGTGGAGCGACTGGCTCGCCACGATCACGCCCAGCGGCAGCCACGTGGTGCCGAAGATGGCGAACCGCAGGGCATACGCGAATGCGCCGATGGCGAGCACCCAGCGAAACCCCAGCCGCTTGAGCATCCAGCCGAGAATGGCCATGACGAAGATCTCGGCGAACTGCCCCACGCTCATCGCCGGCAGGATGTCGGCCTGCCGCAGCCCCAGCGTCGGCAGGAACTTCGAGGTCTGCATGAAGTAGATGTTGTGAATCGCCGCGACGACGAATCCCGTGACCATCAGCACGGCGAACGAGCGGAAGCGGAAGAGCCGGAACGCCTTGCGAAACGCCAGCGGGTCCACGCCCTTGCGTTTCGGCGGCGTGCGCGGCAGCGAGAGCGAGTAGAGCCCGAAGGCGACCGAGAGAACAGCCCCCGCGCGGATGGCATCGAACAACCGCTGGGTCACGTCGGGCGCCTCGGTGCCTTTGAGGAACGGCGGCAGCCATTGGGGCACGAGCCCCGTCTGTAGCCAGATCATCGCGAAGCCCCAGCCCGCCACGATCCAGCCGATCGTGCCCCAGAGCCGCGCCCGGGCATACTGCGCCTTCGGGTCGGGCAGGTGGGCGAACGCCAGGGCGTTGGCCAGCGACACCGTGGGCGCCGACATCAGGCTGATGAGCAGCGTGAGCACGAGCCACGACGAGAAGAGCTTCTGCGTCGGCAGGGTCCACAGGATCGCGCCAATCGCGATCTGGAACACCCCGAGCAGCCGCTCCGCCGAGAAGTAGCGATCCGAGAGCTGTCCCCCGATCAGGGGCGCGAGCAGAGCCCCGAGCGTGCCCGGCAGGCCGAAGAGCAGGCCGATCTGCCACTCGCTGAAGCCCAGGCCCCCCTCGGCCACCGACGCGCCGTAGCAGCGCCCCATCAGCGGCGCGTAGACGCCCCACGTCGCCCACTGGAGAAAGAACATCACCGACAGGCGTGGGGTGACCAGCCTGTGCTCGCACGGCGTGTTGGCTGCCGAACCGGGCTCTCCCACGGGGCTCTCCTCACAGGAAAAGGTTGCTCATACGGTATTCAGCGCCCGCCGCCCTGTCAAGGGCGAATAGCTGAGACGCCCCCAGTTTCGGTCTTCGACTTGTCCTGAGCCCCAACGGGGCGAAATGGGCTCATGAGCGCCTCCTATGCCGCCCTTACAGGGCTATGACGGGGGGCCGCCTATCCCCAGGGCTTCGCCCTCATCTTTGCCACATCTCGGGCTCCGTAGCCCGCCGACGGCGGGCGGCAGGTGGTAGCCCACGGCGTAAGCCGTGGGTTCGGGCGGGTACAAGGCCCAGCCCCCGCAGGGGGCGGCAGAAGCGTTGACCGCCGGCGTTCTGCCGCCCCCTGCGGGGGCTGGACCGTGGGCCGCCCAGTCCACGGGCTTACGCCCGTGGCTACCTTCTGACGCCCCTGACGGGGCTGGGAGCGCCCATCCGCAGAGATGTGGGCAAAGATCAGGGCTTCGCCCTGGGCTATCCTGTGACGCCCTTGCAGGGCTGCAGACAGCCGAACGCGGGAACCGGCGGCGTGTCAGGACGAATGCGGCTTGACTGCGCGCAACCGGGCCGACTACAATCGAGAGTGGTCCGTTTCGTCAACCGAACTGGAGTGCCAGAAATGTCGGATGCGAATGACAACCCGTCCAGCGCGGCCGGCAAGGCCGCGGCGCCTTCGGGGGTCGGCCGCCGAGCGGCCCTCGCCAGCCTTCTCACCGCGCCGCTCCTCGGCGCCTGCGTCCCCAAGCCGCCAAAGGTGGATGCCGTGACCGCCGCCACAATCAAGAGCTTCCACTTCCGCACCCTCGGGGACCTCAAGGGCCAGGTGCCCCACACCAAGCTGGGCAAGCTCGACCTCAGCCGCCTCATCCTCGGCGGAAACCACATCGGCGGCTGGGCACACGCACGCGACCTCATCTACGTGGACGCCCTGGTGAAGCAATACCACCACAAGTGGAAAATCTTCGAGACCTTCGCCCTCGCCGAAAAGTGCGGCATCAACGCCTTCCTCACCAACCCCGTCCTCTGCGAGATCATCGCCGAATACTGGTACCGCAAGCTCGGCAAGATCCAGTTCATCTCCGACTGCGGCGGAAGCAGCATCGAGGCCGGGATCAAGACGTCCGTTGACGCCGGCGCCGCCGCGTGCTACGTCCACGGCGGCATGGCCGACGGCATGGTCCTGCGCAAGCAGTTCGACCAGCTCGCCAAGGCCCTCGACCTCATCCGAGCGAACGGCCTGCCTGCGGGCATTGGCGGGCACAAGCTCGCCACCGTCCAGGGCTGCGTCGAGGCCGGCCTCAAGCCCGACTTCTGGATGAAGACCCTCCACCACCACCGCTACTGGTCGTGCCGCGACGGCAAGAACGAGTGCGACAACTGCTGGTGCGACAAGCCCGACGAGACGATTGCCTACATGCGCGAGCGACCCGAGCCCTGGATCGCCTTCAAAATCCTTGCTGCTGGCGCCATACGTCCTGCCGACGGCTTCCGCTACGCCCTCAAGGGCGGCGCCGACTTCCTCTGCGTCGGCATGTACGACTTCCAGCTCGTCGAGGACACCAACATCGCCCTCGAAGCCCTCGCCGAGAACCAGCAGCGCGACAGGCCGTGGAGGGTGTGACAGGGCCGCCCAGCCGGTCGCAACCGCACGTCCGACGGGGCCGGGTCATCCCAGCTCTGCCCGGTATCGTAAGCACGTTCACGCGCGTCCCACAGGGATCCTGTAGACGGGATCTATCCCGTGTGGAGTCTGATCGCGCGACGCAGATCGGGGTAAAACTCTGTGAGCGCCTCCAGGATGAACCGGGCATACGTTGCCTTCAGAACACCTGAACGGGAGTAGACACTCGTTTGGATAGCCACAATCCTTGCCCGGGACGGATCCCAGTTGTCGAAATCCCGGCCTCTTCGGAGTATCTCCCAAACGGTGCAGCCGCTTACGCCGCCCAGAGATTCGGGAGGGTTCTTGGGCTGACCCTCGAATGGGTTGGGACCTGCCGGCGCTTCCAGCAGAATGTGGACGTCCTGTTGGTAGTGCTCAAGACGGTCGGTTCGGCCCTTGTAGAGCGCGGTATGGTAGGAGAGAGCATAGGGGTCGGGGTTGTTGTTGGCATCCTTCCTGAGCCAACAGCTCGGGTACCCGTGCAACACGAAGTACCCTTGCTCGGGGGGATAGTATCTGAGGGCGAAGCGCTCAAGGCTCAGGAACGCCCGACCGGCGGTCATCGCAACTGCTTCGGCATCAAGAGGCATAAGAGCGAGGTCAAGCGGGTCCGAGACGATGTGGATGTTGGCGGGGACGGGAATGATCTTCGACAGCCCACCGCCCGGGTATATGCACATCCCCTCGATGGTCTCCGCGTCCCTGGTGAATACGTGGGCGGCGGTGAGTACGAAATGCCTGTCTGCAACGGCCAGTAGGGTTCCGGTGCCGCGGAGAACAAGACGCTCTCCCTGTATGGCGAGCATCGGCACGAAGCTGCTCTCGTACGCCTTTGCAAACGCTCGGCCAATCTTCTCCATGCGGCCAAGGATGCCATGTCCATCGGGCGCGCCCATCAGGTGTCCTCGGTGCCCCGGGGGGCGGCGTCGGGGACTTTGGCGAGGGCGCGGCGGAAGCGGGCGCGGCTGGCGCGGGCGGCGCGGGACTCGAGGTAGTCGGCGGCGTCGAGGGCGGCGGCCTTGTCGGCTACGGCCGGCCGCGCGGGCCGGTGCATGGGAATGCGTGCTTTCCTCGCCATGCGCCTATGATAGGCGTTGCTTCTCTGCCCGTCAAGCAAGGCGTTGGGGTGGCTGTCAGGCCCGGGCGGGGTCAATGACACGTAGCCCCGCGGCCGACGCCGCCTCCCGCAGTTCCCGGTCTGACGTGACCATGACCACCTCGTCCTGCTGCGCGGAGCGGTTCGCTGCGACGAGGAGGGCCGAGGCCAGGTGCACCGCGTCGGCGCCGCGGAGGGCGTTGGCTCGCGCCACGCGGAAGGCGTGTTCAAGGGCTTCATCAGTCAGGTGCACCTGGGCAAAGCGGTCCCAATCGTACCTCAACTCCGTCACGGCTGCCTCAAGGCCTGACGCCGGCATTTCTCCCGCCTTCCCCTTGCGGGCCAGCGTGGCGGCTACCTCCACAAGCCCAAGAGAAGCGGAGGAGAGGGCAGCGTCCTGCGCGAAGAGCGCCTGAACCCACGAGGAGCCGGCTTCGGCGCAGTACCGCTTTACCCAAGCGCTTGCGTCGAGGTAGTAGACGGTCATCGGCGGTCCCGGATCAGAAGCTCAGAGGCGGGAATGCCCTTGCACTGGATGGGGGCGAAGTCGCGGAACCCGTCGGTGTCTGCCGAGGGCACACGAACGGCGGGATGGCTGGCCAGCCGGGCGCGCACGCGGGCCCGTTCCTCAGTCGCGCGTAGGGACTGCACGTAAGCCAGCGCTCGCCGGGCCTCCTCCTCGGACAAGCTCTCGACGGCCTGCAACAGAGATTCCTTCGTCGGGCTCATGGCTCTCACCTCCGCTCGTATACTACCACAGCCAGACCCCCGAAAGCAAGGAGCGCCAATCCCAAGTCACCGGGCGGCCAGCTTCTCGGCGATCCATTCACGGACGAGGTCGGCCTGGGCGACGCCGGCGGCCTGCGAGCGGCCCAGGCCGGGCTGCGGAGGGGGGTGGACATCTTGAAAGGCCGTGAGAGGCCGAGGCCGGAGCCGCGGGCTGAGCCACATGTCATTGCGGCATATAGGCTTCTGGCCGGGGCCCGAGCGGCGGAGGCCGAAGTTCAAGATGGCCACCTCCTATTGCGCGCGCGTGGCCATCTTGAGCATCTTGAGCAGGAGGGCGGTTCTGTGTGGAGGCCCCTGCGGCTGTCGCGCTTGCACTCGACGCCGCCCCGGCGTACTCTTGGGTGCAACGTTTGCATGCCCCGCAACATTCCCAAGGAGAGACAGATGAATGGGCGCCCCTGCCATGGCGCTGCACTCCTGCTGATGGTCCTTGCGTCCGCCGCCTCCGCCGCCGAGCGCAATGCGGTGCGCGTGCTGTATGACTTCGAGGACCTGGCGGACGTCAAGGAGCTTCAGGCCGCCGCCACGGACATGGCGCTCGACGCCGTGCAGGACAACGGGGTGACGAGCGGGAAGACCTGCTGCCGCTTCGTGGGCAAGCAGGGCGCCGCCTGGTCCACCCTCGAAATCCGCTCCGACAAGATCAAGGGCTGGCAGGACTTCGATTACTTCGCGATGGACGTCTTCTCCGAGCGCGAGGAGAAGGTGCGTATCGCCCTCGAACTGTGGGACGACGCGTCCACCAACTACGCCACCCGCTGCACGTTCGAGGACAACTCGGCCCACGTCGGCCGCAACACGCTGCTGTGGAAGATCAACCGCGCGAAGCGCAACAACAAGGAGGGCCGCGAGTGGGAGGAGCTGGAGCCGAAGGACAAGATCGCGATGGACCGCCTGAAGATGGTGAAGATCTTCTTCACTCCCTTCAAGGAGGGCGGCAACACGACGATCTGGGTGGACCGCCTGCGGCTGATGCAGGAGGACGCTGTGGGCGGCAAGATCAAGGTCTCGCTGCCCGCGAGCGCGAAGGCATTCGACTTCGGCCCCAAGGGGCTGACGACGCCGGGCTTCACCCACGTGCCCGCCCGCGCGGCGTGGAACAAGGAGGCCGGCTGCGGTCTCGCGGGGGCCGACCTCCAGGAGACCGGCTCGGCCTGGCCCGACCCGCTCACCGGCAGCGCGATTGTGGGCAGCGGACTCATCACCTTCAACGTCGCGCTGCCGGACGGCGACTACTGCGTGTGGCTCAGCGCGGGCAAGGCCATTGACCCCGCGACTCGCTCGCAGCCCTTCCTCCTCCAGGTGGGCGACAAGGTGCTGTGCAGCGAGCAGCTCAGCGACGAGGAGTTCTTCGGCGAGAAGGGCATCTTCCGCCACCTGCGGACGCAGTACTCCGAGCGGCCGAACGCGTTGTGGCTCGACTACGTGGAGCCGGCCTGCCCCGGCGTCACGCTGAAGGCAAGGGCGAGTGAGGGGCGGCTCTCGGTGCGCTGCTCGAACCATCGCCTCGCGGCACTCGTGGTCATGCCCGCCGCCGAGGAGGCCGCGTTCACGAAACTGGCCGATGAGATCAAGCAGAAGCGGATCGAGCTGTTCTACAGCCATCTCTACTTCGACCCGCAGAAGAAGCCGGCCAGGCAACCGGGCGATGGCGCGTATGTGCTCTGGGTGCCGGGCTTCCTCGACACCATTCGACCGTGGAGCGGGCCATCACAGCCGAGGGCGGCTGTGCCACACAGCTTGGACCTCAGGGCCGCCATCGGCCAGCGGGTCGTGAGCCGCGTGTGCGTGACGCCCTTCGAGGACCTCGGCACGGGCGACATCGCGCTCTCCGACCTCAAAGGCCCCTCGACGATCCCCGCCTCGGCGTGCCGGCTCTACTTCCAGAACTATCGCGTCGCCGGCAGCAGCGTGGGCGAGATGGCACTCCTGCCCTGGACGAAGATCCGCTTCGAGCCCGCCATCACCTGGGCCTACTGGCTCTGGCTCAAGGTGCCCGACGACGTGAAGCCCGGCGACTACGCGGGCACCCTCACCTTCGCGCCCGAGAAGGGCGGAGCCAAGTCGCTCCCCGTCAAGCTCACCGTCCACCCCTTCCGCCTCGCCGACTTCCTGCCCGTGAGCTACGGGATGTACTACGGCCTGTGGGATTTCCCGCAAGGCGTGGACCGCCGTCGCATGGCGAAGGAGCAGTTCACCTTCATGCGCGAGGTCGGCTTCACCGCTTCGTGCGTCGGCTCAGGTAACATCACGGGTCTGGTCGGCCGCGACAAGGTGGCCGTCTCCTTCGACCCGCTGCTCTGGGAGGTGGCCAAGGAGGCCGGCATGGGCCGGCAGGAAGATCAGCGGATGATGGGCACGTCGCTCGGCATGGCCCGCACCATCGCCCGACGCCTCGGCCTCAGCCCCGCCGTGGACCAGAATCCCGGCATCGAGTTCACCAAGCCCGAGCTGAAGGGCTACTACCAGGACGCCATCCGCCAGTACGAGGCATTCGCCAAGAAGATGGGCCTGCCGCTCGCCGTCGAGGTCGTGGACGAGCCGCGCGAGATGCCCAACCCCTGGAACCGCAACCTCGAGCACACCTGCCGCTACGCCGACTGGATTCACGAGGCCAGCGGCCTCAAGACCTTTGTGACCCCCATGGGCGACGCCCAGAGCGGCAAGGACTACACGCCCCTCGCCGAGCACGTGGACATCGTCTCCGTCCACGCCTTCGAGGGCTCGAAGCGGATGATTGCGGCGACGCGGCGGCTCGGCAAGACCCTCTGGTTCTACAACACCGGCATGGACCGCTTTTCATGGGGCTACTACAACTGGCGGATGGGGTCCAAAGGCCGCTGGGAGTGGCACTGGTCGTGGGGCGGGGGCGGCGTGGAGGGCTATCCCTGCCCGGCCGAGTGGTACACGCCGTTCACCGGCAACGACGGCGCCGCGCTGCGGGCGCCCTGCTGGAAGTTCCCTGGCGGCTTCCTCTTCAAGAGCAACTACCTCAACGTCGCCCAGGGCATCAACGACTACGCCTATCTCGTGACCCTCGACCGCGCGATAGCCGAGGCGAAGGACCCCGCCGTGGCGGACGAGGCAAGAGCGTTCCTGGCTGCCCTGGCCAAAGCGATTCCCGAGTATCCGCACATCAAGGGGTTGGCCTCGCCCGAGGCCGGCGCCCTCGTCGGCGCCGGCATCGAAGCCCCCGCCGCCGCCCACTGCGAGGCCTGGACCGCCTGGATTGCGGAGTTGATCGTCAAGCTCAGCCAGCAGCAGTGAGCAGGAAGGGACACCCCAATGGAACGGTCGAAGGAGATGGGGAAACCGGTCAAGAACTTGACCCCCGAGGAGCTGAGGAGGGAGAAGCGCCGCTGCCAGTTGCTCATACGCGTCTACAAAAAGGGGCCCGCGGTCAAGGAGCTAAGCAAGAGGCTGTATGAGATCGAGAAGCGAGAAGCCAGGGACGCCTGAACGCTGGAGTCACGCGTGTCTCGTTCCTCGACGGGCGTGCGCAGAGAGTCTGCCGATGTCAGCCAGAGGCCAGACGGTGACATTGTCGTGGGCCGGGTAGCGATGGGGGCCGGGGTGGATGACGTAGAGGTGGTCGAGGGGGGGAGTGGGAGCCACATCTTCATTTATCATTTGGGCGTGGTCCGTTTCGGGCACTGGGTAAGTTGAGGAATTGTTGTGCGTTAGGGCAGAAAACCCTTGAATTCACGGCCCCCTCTGGGGCATACATGTCGTTGTACCCCGAATGTATGGTCCCCGCGAGAGGAGGCCGTGAATGTTCGAGGTGGAACAGAGCATAGCACAGGCCCAGGAGAAGTTCAACGAGATGGTCAGGTAGGGTGCGTGTAGTCTCCTTCGAGACAGGTGGCCGCGTTCTGAGCCTCCGAAGGAGGCGGAGGAATAAAGCCCACGGCGATGCTTTGGGAGCCGTGGGA
>Ga0307378_10000707_pt1 | contig 56981 bp, 48 predicted proteins | sample UN1MG_FD_202238 | JGI IMG/M metagenome (GOLD analysis project Ga0307378, IMG submission 202238) | Soil microbial communities from Risofladan, Vaasa, Finland - UN-1 | ecosystem: Environmental > Terrestrial > Soil > Coastal area > Acid sulfate soil | place: Finland: Risofladan, Vaasa | collected... | reverse complement strand
AAGAGGCGGTTGAGCTGGTCGTCAAGCATCTTGTCAATCGTACTCGCTCACGCGCGAGCCGCTTGAAGTATCAGAGAATGGCACCCAACGCAAACGCACCTCCGTAATGTGCCATTGTCAAATTAAGTACTTCAATGGGTTTTATGGCACCCAGCCCAAAAACCAGCCCACCAACCAGCCCCAAACCCAGCCCACCAACCAGCCCCAAACCCAGCCCACCAACCAGCCCAAAAACCAGCCCAAAAACCAGCCCGATAAGCAGTCCGACGGCGATGGACACCTGTCGCTGCCCCTGTGCTGCCAACCAGTCGGGCTGAAGTCCCTCAATTAGGAACACACTCTGCGCGTGCTCCGACATCTTTTGAGCCAGCCAGGCGAGCCAGCGGATCGTTTGCCGTGGTGAATACGCCTGATCAGCCCCTCGCCGTTCAAACATCCGCTGCACGTAGGCGTCAAACAGATGCTGGCGGCGGGCTTCTACCGTATCCAGCACCTGCAGGTCTTCAACCGATACGCCCTGGTAGGCCAGGGTCATAATGCTCAGCACCAGCGGCGTCTCTGCTAGCTCCTGGAGTGCAGGATCGTGCTTCCGAGTCTCGCGCACCGCCGACAGCGCTATACCTGCTCCACTAAGGTATTCATCAATCTGCTGAGGCGTCAGGGGCTGCAAGAGAACAGCGCCTTGGAGCCTCAGGCGGGCTGTCAGGGCCTCGTAGTCTGCGACACGGCTGCAAACCACCAGCGGCACCAGGTGATCCTGTCGGAATTCGTTGATTGCCCTAACGCAGTCTTCCCGGCACTTCAGGGCAACTTCATCCAGCCCATCGAGGAAGAGCAGCAATTCATCACATTCAACCCACGGTCGGGCGATCTTCTCGGGGATGTTGTACTTGGTGTTGATTTCGGCCACCAGCCACTCCGCAATGGGTTGCCGCTTATCAGCCCACGAGGAGAGGTTGAACACGACTGGAATAGGCTGCGTGGGGTCTTGTTCAGCGCGGGCAATTGCATCGCGGGCCAGTTCAAGTAACATAGTTGTCTTCCCTGACCCTGGTGCACCCAAGATGAGCAATGCCTTGTTCATCGCGTTGAAGACGCTGATGATCCTGGTTCCACGCGGTATCGGACAGTTTGCCTGGTCAGGTCTCTGCAATACAGTGTCCCAGGGGCGCTGGACCGCGTGTCCCCGCCTCTCCAGGCCAAGTTCGATCATAGCCGCACCGTGCAGAGATGGTTCCAGCACGCCCTCAATCCAGAAGATCCTCACCAGGTCGAGCGTCGCACGGCGGTTGCGTTGGCGTTGCTCAGGCGTTGGCCTGTACTCTGTGATAGGGGTTTCGCTGGCGGCAAACGAACCCAGCAGTGTTCCAATCCCCGCGACGACGGCGATTAGCGGCTCATACCCTGGCTCGGCAACGAACCAGAGAATGGCCAGCACCCACGATAAGACAGTGATAACACGTAGTATCAGACGCCAAGAGAATGAGCGCATCTTGCCTCGCCCGCGTAGTTCCCAATAAGCCGATGCCGTGTCCCTATGAAGCAAAAGGCCCACCTCACCATCAACGGCGGGCGGGCTCCTACTACCTCAAATCCTTACCTCCTCGTGCTCTTGCTGTCTCGGCTAATGCCCCCAGGGGCGGGGGCTCCTCCTGGTCACAGGCACATAGTATATGGCCACGCTGGGTAGAAGTCAAATGGGGGTCCGACCCTCGATTTGTGCAGGCGCCGCCGTTGGGATATAATCAGGATTGGGCCTGCCAACCGATATATCGGTGCAAACTCAACTAGACTTTGTTGAACGTGCGACGGAACAAGGAGGCGCCCGATAATGAACGTCCCCCTCCAACTGGTCATGGGCATCACCCCAGCCCACCGCAACCAGTACCTGTTCTCCGATCACTACCTGGACAACCTGCTGCCCCAGGACCCGCGCTGGGAATCGGCCCTGCCGCAGGCAGAAACCTTTCTGACCTGGCTGCAAGGGTTGTATGCCCGGGAACAGCACCAGCTTCCCAACTATAACGAAACCCAACTGGAGGAGCACTGGTTCAAGCCCATCCTGACCCAGTTGGGCCACGTCTTTGAGGGGCAGGCGGGTGTTCCTGGTCTCAACCACGGTGTCAAATGGCCCGACTATGTCTTCTTCCCCGACGAAGCAACCCGCCAGGCCGCCGTCGGCGCGCAGAACACCGAGGAGTATGCCGCCGATGCGCTCGCCGTGGGCGAGGTCAAGCACTGGGACGTGCCCCTGAGCAAGAAGCAGAAGGGCGGCGAGGCCAGCTTCGAGGCCCAGAACCCCAGTTGGCAGACCGACTACTACCTGCGTGCGACTGGCCTGGATTGGGGCATCCTGAGCAACGGGCGGCGGTGGCGGCTGGTACACAAGGACACGAGCCAGCGGCTCTCCATATACTACGAGGTGGACCTGGTCGACCTGCTCAGCCGTGGCGACGCAAGGGTGATGCGCTACTTTACCCTCTTCTTCCACCAGGCGGCTTTCCGCCCCGATGCCCAGGGCCGCGTGTTCCTGGCGGACGTGCTGGCCGAAAGCCACGCCTACGCCGTCGCGCTGGAGGAGGACGTGGAGGCCAACGTCTACCAGGCGCTGGAGCGGCTGATGCAGGGCTTCCTCGACCTGCCCGCCAATGGCCTGGGCACGGAGGACCTGCGCCCCGCAACGTTGCGGGCGATCTACGAGAACAGCCTCTATCTCCTCTATCGCTTGCTGTTCATCCTGTACGGTGAGAGCCGGGGCCTGTTGCCGTTGCACCTGACCTCGTATCGGGACAGCTACAGCCTGGATCGCATCAAGCGAGAGATCGCTGAGATCCAGACGCCGCCCGCTCCCATGACCACGATCTACTGGGGGCGGCTCAAGCAGCTCTTCCAGATCATCAACGGCGATAACGTGGCGCTGAACCGGCACCTGGGCGTGCCCCGCTACAACGGCAGGCTGTTCGATCCGAAGCTGCATCCTTTCCTGGAGACGTGCGCGGTGGGTGATCGCGCCCTGGTCGACGCTATCGACCTGCTTAGCCGCAGGACGACCACGCCTGGCCGCGAGTTCGTCGACTATCGCACGCTGGGCGTGCGCCACCTGGGCTCCATCTATGAGGGGCTGCTGGAGTATCAGCCTCGCTACGCCATCGAACAAACGGTCGCCGTGAGAGACGGAAAAGGGGAGCGATGGGTGGCTGAAGCTGAACTGGAGAGACCCTTGGGGTCGCGGAAGACCCCAAGGGTCGTCGACCGCCGCGAGGCTGGACAGGTCTACCTGGAGACCGATCGTGGCGAGCGCAAGGCGACGGGCTCGTACTACACGCCCCAGTACATCGTCGAGTACATCGTGGAGAACACGCTGGGACCGCTGGTCGAGGAAGCAGTCGAGCGGGTCAAGGCGCGAGCCAAAGAGGCCAAGGGCAAGGCCGCGCGGGCCGAGGCGGAGCAATCGCTGGTGGATGAGATCCTAGACCTGAAATGCCTGGATCCCGCGATGGGCAGCGGGCATTTCCTGGTCGAGGCGACCGAGTACCTGGCCCGCGCGCTGGCGACCGACCCGTACGTGGAGACGGAGGCACCTGTCGAGGAGGACCTGACGTATTGGAAGCGGCGCGTCGTGGAGCGGTGCATCTACGGCGTGGATAAGAACCCGCTGGCGGTCGAGCTGGCCAAACTGAGCCTGTGGCTGGCGACGGTGGCCGCCGACAAGCCGCTCAGCTTCCTGGACTACCACCTGCAGTGCGGCGACTCGCTGATCGGGGCGCGGGTGGCCGACCTGGGCTGGGCACCACCTGCCGTGCTGAGCAAAAAGGCCCAGCAGCAACTGGAGCAGCAGAAGGCGGGGCAGGTCAACATGTTCGAGTACATGCTCAGCCAGCAGTTGCCGGTAGTGATGGGCCGTATCCTGGAGATCACCGAGGTCGAAAGCGACTCCTACGAGACAGTGCAGGCCAAAGAGGCTGCGGACGAGGCGGTGCGCCAGTTGAAAGCACCCTTCCAGGCGGTGGCCAATCTCTGGACAAGTGCCTACTTCGGCAACGAGTTCACCCAGAGCGAGTACGACGAGGTGCTGGGGCTGACCGGTAGGCGAGACGATTTGCTGGCCTTGCCTGCCGTGCAGTGGGCACAAGAGATGGCGCGTGAGCGAAGGTTCTTCCACTGGGAACTGGCCTTTCCCGAGGTCTTCTACGACAAGAACGGGCAGCCGCTCGGGGAGCAGGCGGGATTCGGCGCCGTGGTGGGGAATCCGCCGTACGTGTCGATTATTGGACGGTCGAGGATCGAGAAAACGTATTACAGCGAAGCTTTTTCAACGTACAGGTTCCGGGCGGATATCTACGGCCTATTCATAGAACGGGGATTGTCGGCTCTCAGGAGTGGAGGGTATTTCGGCTACATCGTACCCTCGACGCTGATGAATAGCGGGTCTTACAAATGGCTCAGGACTCGAATACTTGAGTCTACTTCCCTCCAAGACATATTGATGTTCAAAGATGGGGTGTTTGATGAAGCCGTCGTCCCAACTGTTGTGATTGTCACACACAAGAAACCCGCTGATACCGCTAACTTGATCAGAGTGTTCCGCAATATTCGAGATTTTCAGGACGGAGAATACGATAGGGTAGATGTTCACCAATCTGCTTTCACTTCGTTGGAAGAAAAGGTTTTCAACATAAACCTGGATGTGCAGACAGAGGCACTCATTAACAAACCCCAAGCTAATAGTTGGAGACTTGACGAACTGATGGACGTAAGTCGTGGCGTCAATACGGGAGATGATTCACAGTACTTGGTGGACGAAAAGCTGGAAGATGCGCACCGAGTTTTGAGAGGTGCTGACATTGGTCGCTATAGACTCCAGTGGGCCGGGCTGTATGTAGTGTATAAACCGGACGAGCTGCACGATCCGGCACGAAGAGAGAACTTTGAACATCCCGACAAACTTCTGATGCGGAGGCTAGGCTCCGATCTGACCGTGACATGGGATAGAGGTCGATTCTTTGTCATGGATACATTGTACACAATGGTCCCGTTGAGGCTGGATATCGAGAATGGCTACCTGCTCGCTGTTCTTAACTCCAATTACCTCTCCAAGTACTATCAGCTCTTGGTCCCAATAAAAGGCCGAACCTTTCCGGAGTTGCGCATCTTTGATGTCAACAAACTTCCCATCCGCCGCATCGACTTCACCACTCCCGCCGAGGAGCGCGAGGCGCTGGTCGTGGAGGCCAAGGCCAACGCTGAGGCAACCATCCGGGCGCTGGCGGCCTCCGGCGTCGTTGGCTCCGACACGCCCATGGACCGGGCCGTGCTCACCCAGGCCGCCTCGCTCGCGCTCTCTTTCATCGAGGACCGGCTCGACCAAGAGCCCAAGCAAGCCGACGTCATCCACGACCTGCTGGCACACCTGGCCGAGCAGATGATCGCGATGAACAAGCAAAAGCGAGCTGCTGTCGAGGCCTTCTGGCTCGACATAGAGGGCATGGTCGAGGGGGCGGCTTTCGAGACACTGCGCCACAAGGGAAAGCAGGAATGTACCCTCTGGAAGCAAGCCGCAGCGTGCCGCCCCTTCGTGAGCGAGGAGAGCCACGCCACCCGCCGCCTCGACGAAAGCCTGGGCTGGGGCGAGGATGCGTTCAAGGTCTTCGTCAAGGCACTGGTGGGCCGGGTGCCGAACCTGAGCGACCTGGTGGCCGTCTACCGCGCGCACAGCCCTGCCTACCGGGAGTTGGTCGAACGCATCGAGGCCACGGACTGGTTGATCGATCAGATCGTGTACAAACTGTACGGCCTGACGGAAGAAGAGATCGCGATTGTGGAAGGGCGAGGAGAATAAGCGCCCGAAACCAAACCGCCCCAGCCGCTTGCAGGCCAGGGCGGTCGTCCTCCATTGCTCGCCCGTGATTGCATCACGAGCCCTCGTCGGCGACGAGCGGCTCGACCAGGCCATTGTCTACCAGGACGGCGATGAACAGGTCTGCCAGGGCCTCGTTGAGCTCGCCCGCGTTCTCATCTACCTTGGCCATCTGTCCCCAGTTGGCTGTGTTCACTGCCGCGCCGATCTCGCGTAGCTCATCAACGAGCATACGTGCGTAGCTGATTGCTTCCTCTGGAATCTGGGCGAGGACCTACACCTCTGACCTGCACGATCTCCGCACATCAGCGGCGTTGACCAGGCCGGAGAGGCCGTTGAACTGCACCAGTAGTTGCTGGGCCTGGTGCAGCGCGTCCGGGGTCTGCAAGAGGCAGGCCAGGAGCTCGGTCGTCGAGATGCCCCCCGGCCCCACCCACGGCGGGCGAAGACTGCGCGGTTCTCGCTCTCAAAGGATGCCAGCTTGCCGTTGTCGGCATCGTACGAGACCGACACGCCGTGGGGGTCGTGGGCGGCGGCCGACCAGGCGAGGTCCTATCGCTCCGCCTACGCAGACGACGCTATCTGGCCTGAGTCGGTCACCAAGCGGTACTGGGTGCCCGTCGTCATGGCCTGGAACGAAGTCGGCTATCCGCAAGACGTGCTGGACGCGATGCTCGGCGGTGAAACCGAGCTGACGGACGATGTGCAGCGGGTTCTGCGAGCGATGGAAGACCTGGCCGACGTGCTGGCCGACGAGCCGGAAGGCTCCATCCGCACGGTCGCGTACGCCCTCGCCCGCAAGCTGGCGTGGAGGCGTGCTGAGATCAAGGCGGAAGAGGACCGGTCACCGGTGGAGGTGCTGCATGAGCACTTCTGCTGGTATCTGGGTGTGGACGGCACCCGTGACTGGGATGCCGAGCTACCAAGTGCCTATGGGCTCCGCAACGCGATTGAGGCGTGGGGCAACACGGTCACGTCGAAGCGCATGTGGAGCTCGCAGGCCACCGCGATCAAGGCCCTGGTCTTGCACAATGCAAGTCCGTACGAGGCCAGGCAAGCGGCCCGCGCTGCCTTCGGGCGTGTGTAGGGCCACACTGAGAGCCGGGAGACCGGCTCTCTTTTTTCAGGTGTGCTCTCAAGCGTGTAGGAATGTATGGTAGTGGAGGTATTCGTAGGGGTCGGAGTATTTCGCTTGGGCGGGGGAGTTTTCGCTGGCGCGGGAGCTTTTTGGCTGACTGGCCTCCAGCCAACGACGCCAGATGGTCCTGGTGGCAGTGCTCGACAACAGGTGGGGCGAGGAGGAACTCGCCGCCAAGCTGGGGCGCGTGCTCGACCTGAATGGGCGGAGGAACGGACTGGAGAGGCCGACGGTGGGCATCCTGGCCCAGGCCATCCAGGCCGTCAATGGGAAGCAGGCAAGGGTGGGTAGCATCTACCCATTGGTGTCGACTCAATCTACGATTTGTGTAACCATTCTCGAATGAGCGTCTACTTTCAAGATCGGTACCGACGGCGCGGATATCCACTGGGGCAACAGCTTCTACGGCCTCGCAGTGGTGGGTGGCACGGGCAACGTCATCACCCTCAACGAGATCGCGTACAACGACACCCACAACGGCGCGGACAGCGCGGAGGCGGGCGTGTACGTAGGTGGGGCGGCGGCCCTTGGCAACACGATCAGCGCCAACAGCATCCACGACAACGACGGGCCGGGCATCGAGGATAGGGTGCGCGCCGTGGTGGTGACCCCCGACGGGCGGTACGCCATCTCCGCCTCCACCGACCGCACCCTCAAGGTGTGGGACATTTCGACTGAGCTCAATGCAGGTCTGGAGACGGGGCGGGAACTGGCAACGGTTGCCCTGGAGGGTATGCCTAACTGCATCACCGTCGCGCCGGATGGTGTCACTACCCTGGCGGGAGATGGGGCCGGGAACATCTACTGCCTGCAGTATGTGGAGGGAAATAGGGCAACAACGTGATCAGGGTGCAAGCGCGAACTTGGCGCAGGGCGCCACTCCGACTACTGCAAGCGAAGGTCAGAAGCTGCAGTTGGCCGTAGCTCCGTTCTGTACAGACAGGCTATTCCTCACTTTCGTCCGACCGCTCCACCACAACACTGGTCCCATCTGTCGCGGTAGCCTTCACCCTCGTGAAGTCGAGCCCAGGAAAAGGTAGAGGCGCCGGGGGTGATGGATTGTCGTTCTATTGCAGAACAAGACTGCCCTTAGCCTGTTTTCGACACTTCTATGCGAAGTGACGGTTTGACATAACTAACTCGCGCTCCCCCTTGAGGGGAATTGCGGCGCGCTGCACTTTACCAATCAACTGAGTGCGGGTATGATGTCCCCATCACGGGATCACCGGTGGTCGTGAAAGGAGGGACATCATGACCAAGCGAACGATAGCTGAGGTCTTGGGCAAGGAACTCGGCAGTTGCCAAACCCGCCAAATCGGGGCCCTGCCTGTGGCTTACCCGATCCTCGAGACCCTAGGGCTGCGCCAGATCGTCAATGAGTTGCGCTACACCCGGGCCGACATCGACCTGGGGCGCATCGCAGAACTGCTGACCCTAAACCGGCTGTTGGCGCCGCAACCTTTGTGCTGGGTGAAGCGCTGGGCCAGCGACACAGTGCTGCCAGAAGCGCTGGACATGTCGGTGGACAAGCTGTACGACAATCGGTTGGGTCGCGCGCTGGATGCCTTGTACCCGTTCTTGGGTGAAATCTGGGCCCGCATCGCTGCTCGGGCCGTGACCGTCTACCAGGTCGATCTGGGCATCGTGCATTGGGAACATCACCTCTTTCTTCTTTGAGGGAGAGTATACGGCCAGCGAGTTGCTGCGACGAGGGTACAGCCGTGACAAACGACCGGATGCCAAGCAAGTCAACCTGGGGATGGACGTCAGTCACGAGGACGAGATCCCTTTCCTGTACTGGCTGTGGCCGGGCAACCGGACGGATGACAAAACGGCAGTGCCCCACGTGAAGGCGCTGAAAGCATTTCTGGCTCGACCGGAACTGGCGGACCTGAGAGTGCGACCGATCATCGTCAGCGATTGTAAAATGGTCACCCCGGAAGCGGTACTGGCCTGTCACGATCATCAGCTTTTCTACCTGGGCTCGGTGGAGTTGGACGATACGGTGGCAGCGCTGATCAGCAATGTGAACGACGAGGAGTTCCGTGCCCACGAGTTGAGCTACCGACCACAGCGCCAACGGCGCCAAGACGAACCCTTCGTTCCTTACCAGGGAGCGCTGCGGTCGATCACATTCCAGCTAGGCGAGCGGGCCGTGACCGACCGGGCATTGGTGGTCTGGAGTGCAGGCAAAGCGCGGTTGGACAGTCAGAAAAACAAGACCTACCTCAAACGCCTGTTGAACGGTCTGGCACGCACTCAAGGCTGGATGGGCAAGCGGCGCTATACCGATCGCGACTACATCGTGCGCTGTGTAGACGGTGTGCAGCGCGGCAATCCCGCTCGTCGTTGGATAGATGTGGAGATCACCACGGCCGAGGACGGCCGTCTGGGCCTCAAGTTCCGGGTCAACCAGGAACGGCTGGCAGAAGCGCGGACTCTGGAAGGCAAGTACGTGCTGGCGACTAACGCGCCACATCTATCCGCCGACGATATCCTGCGCATCTACAAGGGGCAGGATAAGGTCGAGAAGGCTAACCGGACAGTCAAAGGGCCCTTGCGGGTGCGTCCGGTCTTCTTGCGGACGGACGAGCGCGTCGAAGGACTGGTGTTGTTCACCATGCTGGCCTTGTTGGTGCGTTCCGTCCTGACCTTGCAGTGTCGCCGGAGCGGTTCATCCCTCACAGCGGATCAGGTCCTGGCTGAGTTTGCCAGCTTGAGGGCCATTGACTTGGGCTTCAGCGACGGCAGTTGCCGCCGCGTGGCTAGCGACCTGTCCACTACGCAGGAGCAAATTCTAACCGCCTTGGACCTGCCGCCGATCGCGCGCTATGTGACCTTGCCCTCCCGACGGCGCTGACTCGACCCCAGTCCAGTCACCCACTTGGCCATCATCCGACACGGTGGGGAGGCCGTACGGTGTGCGGTCATAGTAGGCGAAGCCACGTCTGGTTGATGGTCAAGCCGTCCCCGGTGATGAGACTGCCGGTTACAGCCGTCCCGGTGGTGTCGCTGGCGGTTCACAGAGACAGTGTCTCTGCGCCAGGTCAGATACCTCGCCAGACAGACTGGTGTCAGCCGACGACATAGTGTTCGCTTGCGGGACACGCGGTGTTACTCAGTTGGTAATGTGCTGCAATATGGAATGTGACCCCGTGTCGCCGAGGTTTTTGTGCGCCTGGTGACAGATGGCACTGTCGAAGACAGGCTTAGAAATTTTCAGACATGCTCTAAGCGCCCCGAGCGGAAATCCTCCCTTGACATTCTGAAACATGTCGGGTATAATATGTATGCTACCCGGTTAAGTGGGTAGGATTCATAGCCTTGAAATCGCTCGTAGTGGAAGGAGTAAGGAGAAATGCCCGCCCCAGAGCCCGGTTTCATCGTCGCTCCCACGGCCCCGCCAATCAGCGTGGCCCTGGAGCCAGCCCACAACAGTCTGAACAGCCTGCTGCTGCTCGTCAAAGCCGACGAGCTCTCCGGTCTCGACACCTGGGTCACCCGCACTGCCGCTGCGTTGACACCGGAGCAGCGGCACATCAACCACCTCATATTGGTCGGTGTCCATTTTGCGATCGTCCCTGATCGGAGCTTCTCCAGTTTTCCGGCCTACGTCGACCACCTGGCGGCCCTGGACCCAGCCGTCTTGCGCAACCGAGTTTTCAACGCATACGCCCAGATTACACCAAGAGGCGAGGAATGCTGCCCACCACCCGACCCAACCAGCGAGCAGGTGCCCATAGACATCGCGCCACTCCTGGAGGACGTCGACGTCTTTCTCGAGTTCCTGAAGGAGCGATTCGCCGTAGAGCACATGGATCTGGAGATCGAATCTGAGGCCCATCGATACCTCAACGATCCACCCGCCATGCAGGCGCTGATCGTCTCGCACTTTCAAAATATGTGGGAGGAGTTTCTGTCCCCGGAATGGGACCGGGTTGTGCCCATGCTGCAGGCATCCGTGGACGCCTTTCAGCAGATCGGCCTGGGCAACTTGTCCAGGTTCGAAGCTGCCCAACAGGTACTCGGCCGGGACTTTAGCAAGGAGGAAGAAAAGTACTGGCAGGCGGCACTCGAACGTACGGAGCGGCTCATCTTTGCCCCATCCACACATCTGGGCCCGTACGTCGGCAAGTTCAGGTCGGGAGACACGCTGTGGGTGCTGTTTGGCGCTCGCGTCCCCGAAGGGGCACAGATCCATGCGCCCGATTTAAGCCGGGCGGAGATCCTCGTCCGGCTCAACGCGCTGGCGGACGACACCCGCCTGCGTATTCTGAAGCTGATTTCGGAAGGAGGTGAACTCCGTTCCCAGGAGATCATGACCCGGCTGGAGCTCAGCCAATCGGCAGTCTCACGGAACCTGACGCAACTCAGCGCCACGGGCTATCTCAACGAACGGCGCTGTGAAGGTGCCAAGTGTTACACACTCAACCCCAGGCGCGTCAAAGACACGCTGCGCGCGATCTCTGCGTTCCTGCTGGGAACATAGTTCGACAGCGTCGTGTTTCGTTCGTAGTCGGCGATTCATCGCCGGATGGCGCGCTGAAGCGCGCACTACGAACCTAAATCGCTCGAATTTGCGTGACAAGGAGATAAACATGACTGACAGGAAGGAGTTGTGGTCGCTCGCGGAAGAGACGATACGAGCTTTTGGTCCGTTTTATCAGGCCGCGATGCGAAACGCCATCCAGGATTCGGGCGCTACGCTCGACAACTGGTTTGGTTTGAGCCTGGCCCGGGCCAGCGACCCGGCCCCGTTCACAGTTGGGCGCTTTCACGCCTTGTTCCCTTACACCGCGCAGGAGCGGTTCGCCCGGACACTGGACGCACTCGCTCAACTGGAGCTGCTTGAGCGGGTCGGGGAGGATGCCTACCGGCTCACAGACCTGGGGCGCAGGGCGGTCGAAGACGTCTACGAGGCCGCGCAGCAGGGCTTGGAGGCCGTTGAACCCCTCCCGGCGGGCGAGATGGAGCGGCTAAATGGCCTGCTCCACCGGCTGGTAGAGGCGACGCTGGATGCACCGGAGCCGGAGGAAAAGTGGGCGATCGCCTGCAGCCGCTGGACCGATCCCGGTGAGGGCGCTTCGGGCTCTGTCCTGACGGACCAGTACCTGACCGATCTGTTCCGTTTCCGCGACGACGCCCACCTGGCCGCCTGGAAACCCTACGACGTCAGCGGCCCCGCCTGGGAGACACTCACCTTCATCTGGCGCGGCGAGGCCAACACCGCCCAGGAGCTGGCCGAGAAGCTCCCAAACCGGGGCCATGCTGCGCAGGCATATGCGGAAGCCCTGGGGGACCTGGTCGACCGGGGCTGGGTGGAAAAAGCAGCGGATGGATACCGCGTCACAGAGAAGGGCGACGCTCTGCGCCAGGAGGCAGAGGACGCGACGGACCGCTACTTTTTCGCTCCCTGGGCGTGCCTGGACGTGAACGAGAAGAACCAACTGCACGATTTGCTGACACGGCTGAAGAAAGCGCTTCACGAGCTGGCCGAGAGCGATGCGGAGGCCGCGTAGGGCTCGTCAAGAAACAGCAAGGGGGACTATGAAACCTGCCAGGTCTGGGATGCGTCCCTTGATAATATCGTGAGCGGACTGTCCCACAGAGGGCAGAATCAGATCTATGAGGGTGAGCGATGTCGGTGGATCGAGCTACAGAACAGTGTCTTCGGGAGGGCGAGGCGAAGGCGGTGCTGACAGAGGAACGGCTGGACGCGGCCATCTGCCAGGCACTCCGGTCGTCGATGGGCAGTGCGGAGCCCTCGCCAGCGAGCTGGACGCGGCTGCGACGACGTGTCCTGCGGTCGCAGCGGAAGGGCCGGCGGGGACGACGTGCCACGGCTCAAAGTACGTGTGGTTAGTTCGACAGGTAAGGCGCGAAAGTCGCCACTAAAAACCCACCACGATCGTCGTGGTGATACAAGGCTCGGGAGGTGCAGGATGTTGAGTTGGACTGATATTGTGGCTCGCCAGGAGCGCTACATGGACCTGCTGCGCGAGGCGGAAACGGAGCGGCTGGTCCGGCAGGTGACAGGACGGCACCCAAGGCACGGCCGGTTCTACCGCCGTGCACTGAGCTGGCTGGGGCATCACCTGGTCACCTGGGGATGCCGCCTTCAGGAACGGTACGGCGCTGCGGCCGCGGCCGTCCACGCCCCGGCGTACCAGCGATGCTCTCACTAAGGTTTCGCAAATTCGAGCGGGAATCACAGGTGGGATAGGGCACAAAACAGCTTTGGGTTCAAGGGAGACACATTTCTGCTGAAAGTCGGCCAATACAGCAGAACTGGAGAAGAAATGCTTATTTCCAAACCGTTAGAACGCATGCGGTATATCCACGACGAGTATCCTCGCCAGTTCTGGGTCCTCGTGGTGGGCATGTTCGTCGACACGCTCGGCAGGACGATCCTGAATCCCTTCCTGATGCTCTACGTGACGAAGCGGTTCGACGTGGGGATGACGGAGGTCGGCGTGCTCTACGGGCTGATGTCCGTCGCGAACACGTTGGGGAACACGCTCGGCGGCGCGCTGGCCGATCGCCTGGGGCGGAAGGGAATGATGATCCTGGGGCTGGTCATCAGCGGGTTGAGCAGCCTGGCGATGGGGCTGGTGGGCACCTTCGAGCTCTTTTTCGCCGTCGTGGTATTCGTGGGACTGTTCGCCAGCATCGGTTTCCCAGCGCAGCAGGCGATGGTCGCCGATCTGTTGCCGGAGGAGAAGCGGTCCGGCGGCTTTGGCATCTTTCGCGTGGTGGCCAACATGGCCTGGATCCTGGGGCCAGTGATCGGCGGGCTGCTGGCTATACGTTCCTACATGCCCCTCTTCGTCTGCGACGCCGTGTTCAGCACCATCACCGCTGGCATCCTGCTCCTGGCCGTACGCGAGACCAGGCCTGCGCCCCGCGAGGGTGAGCCCGAACAGACGATGGCCCAGACCTTTGCGGGCTACCGGGACGTGCTGCGAGATGGCACGTACGTGCTCTTCATCGGGGCCTGTATCCTGATGACGATCGTGTATCTACAGTTGTACTCCACGCTGGGCGTCTATCTGCGAGATACCCACGGTCTCTCCGAGCAGGCGTATGGCTACCTGATGAGTATGAATGCGACGGCCGTCGTCCTGCTCCAGATCCCCATCGCCCGCCGCGTGGCCCGCTACCGGCCCATGATGATGATGGCGCTGGGCACGCTGCTGTACGCCATCGGATTTGGCATGTACGGGCTCTTCTCGGCATACGCCCCGTTTGCACTGGCGATGTTCATCATCACCGTCGGCGAGATGATCGTCATGCCGACCGCCCAGGCACTGGTGGCCAAGATCGCGCCAGAGGACATGCGAGGGCGCTACATGGCGGTCTTTGGGTTCAGTTGGTTGATCCCGCAGGCGACGGGGCCGCTCCTGGCCGGCTTGATCATGGACAACACTGACCCGCGGTGGGTATGGCACGCCGCCGGGCTGGTGGGCCTGGTCGCCGCCGCCGCCTTTACGCTGTTGAACCGGCGCGTCAACCACGTCGCTGAGCAGGCCCCCCGGGCGACCATGGACGACAAGCCCCAGGCCCAGGTCACGACAGCGCAGTAGCTTGACTCTGTGATTTAGGTTTGTAGTGCGCGCTGAAGCGCGCCATCCGGCGATAAATCGCCGACTATGAACGAAACATGACATTGTCGAACTGATCTCACGCGCTGAGGGGGTCTGCGGCCCGTGGACGCAGGGCACAGACCCCCTTTCCGTGGCATAGGCCGTTTTCCCCCCGTAGCCCCCCGCCAAATGGCGCTCCCACCCACGCCTTGCCCGTGGTACACTGATCGCGCAATATGAAACCATGGGAGGTGTTATATGAAGACGGTACTACGCATTGGCCTGGGAATCGTCCTCGCAGCGGGCCTGGTGCTCATCGGGTTGACCGGGGGATGGGCACTGTGGGGCCGCCGGCTGTGGGCCGGATGGGGATATGGCATGGGTCCCGGGATGATGGGCAGGTGGAACGCTCCGGCGGCGCCGTGCGCAGGCCCCGCTCCGGGTTGGGGCTGCAGAGGCGGCACAGGAGACGTGTGGGGGGGAACCACCCAGCCTTTCGAGACGCTGACGATCGAGGAAGCCCACGAAGCGATAGAGCGGTACGTCGCTGCACGGGGTACCGGGAATCTCGAGGTCGCCGAGGTCATGGAGTTCGAGCAGAACTATTACGCCATCGTGCGTGAGGCCGACACCGGCGTCGGGGCCATGGAGCTCTTGATCGACAGGCAGACCGGCGCCGTCGGCCCGGAGATGGGGCCAAACATGATGTGGAACGCGCGCTATGGGCATGCCCTGGGCCTGCCGAACGGGATGCCCGGGCGCGGTGGTGGCATGATGGGCGGGGCCAGCGAGACCAACACCGTCACCCCGGAGGAGGCGCTCGAGACCGCCCAGCGATGGTTGGACGTTCACCGGCCTGGCGTCACCGTGGAGGAGCACGCGGACCCCTTCTACGGTTACTATACCATCCACACGCTAAAGGACGGCGAGATCGAGGGAATGCTCAGCGTTCACGGCACCACCGGGCAGGTCTGGTACCACACCTGGCACGGCGCGTTCATCCAGATGATCGAGGAGCAAGATCACGATTGAGCACATCGCGCGGATTGAGACATGTTCACCTTGTAGGGGAAAGGGCACCATCTTGTCCCATCCTCCGCTCCGTGTTATACTCCCCGACCATCCAGGCCAAGCCTGGCACCACACGCATCAAGGATCTCGTACATCGTGAATCTATCTCTCATCAATTGGTCAGCAGCGCCCGAGGGGGCAACACCCACACAAAAGAAGAACTTTAACAACGTCCAGATGGATGCGGTTGGCGTAGGGCTGGCAAGCGCCGCCGTCCCGTTCCTGCCCGTCTTTCTCACGCGGCTTGGGGCTACGAATTTCCAGGTCAGCCTGTTGACGGCCATGCCGGCCTTCACCGGCCTGTTCCTCGCCATCGCCGTTGGGCAGTTCTTGCAGAGCCGCCGGAACGTCGTGCCGTGGTTCAGCAGCGCCCGCTTATTGGTCATTTCGTGCTACGCGTTAACCGGTATATTGTCCTGGATCGTGCCGAAACAACACGCCGTGCCGACCGTGCTCGCCATCTGGGCGATGGCCGCCATCCCACAGACCATGGTCATGGTCGCCTTCTCCGTCGTGATGAACGCCATCGCTGGCCCGGGGGGGCGATACGCGTTGATGAGCCGTCGTTGGTCCATCCTGGGCCTGACGTCGGCGATCATTGTCACAGTCACCGGCCAGATTCTGAACCGGTTGAGCTTTCCCACCAACTACCAACTGGTCTTTGTCGGGCTCGCCGTGGGCGGGCTCATCAGTTTCTACTTTTCGAGCCACATCGAGCTGCCGGATGCGAAACCGACGTCGCGCGCTGCCGGCCTGTCGCTCTCCCAGCGCTTTAGGAGCTACGCCGACCTGATTCGGACTGAACGCGCCTTCGTCTCGTTCACAATCAAGCAGTTCGTCTACCTCTCTGGTGCGACGCTCGCCGCACCCCTGTTCCCCATATACTATGTGCGTGAGGTGCAGGCGACGGATGCATGGATCGGCGTCATCAGTTCCATCCAGACAGCCGTTATGCTGATGGGCTACATCATCTGGGCGCGCCAGGGAAAAAACCGGGGCTCGCGCTTTGTGTTGCTGTGGACGACGCTGGGACTGGCACTCTACCCGGCGCTGGTCGCGTCCACCCACCGCGTGCAGTGGATCGCGCTCTACGCGGGCCTGGCAGGCATCTCTCAGGCGGGCCTCAATTTGGTGTTCTTTGACGAATTGATGAAAACGGTGCCGGTCCAGCACAGCGCTACCTTTGTCTCGCTGGCCCAGAGTTTGCAGTATCTTTCGGCGGCGGCGGCACCCCTGCTGGGCACCCTGTTGGCCAATCACGTTGGCATCGGGGGTGCACTCGTCGCCAGCGGGCTGATCCGGCTGGTGGGTTTTGGCCTGTTTGCCTGGGGCAAAACTGCGAGATCTGCACCCACTCAGGCACCACCAGCCCCAGCCGTGCCCACGCCGCTTCGTCGCGCAGGACCTCGGCCGGCGGGCCGTCGGCGACGAAGCCGTCGGAGCCCAGAAGCAACAGACGATCGGCCTGGGCGGCCAACGCCAGATCGTGCGTCGTCATGATCACCAGTTGTCCGGCCGCCGCCAGCGCCCGGACCAGGCGGATCAGCCTGGCGCTGTTTTTCCCCGCGAGACGAACGCCCACATTGCTGCGAGCAACGGACGGCCAGCCGAGTTCCCTCTGCCAGGCATCAAAAACCGGGTGTCTGGCTTACACGTTTCGATAAATCCGCGTCCCCGGATTCTCTCCGGCCAGCGCCCGGGTCAGGTTGCCCGGCTCCCGCCCGTTGATGATAAAGACCTCATTGACACTGCGAGCGCGCGCCAGCGCGTGGAGCATCGCCCGCTCCACGGCCAGGTCGGCCAGGTCGAGCGCCAAGAGGTCGTTCACCTCGATCTCGGGGATAAAGTCCGCCGTGGGATCCTTCTTGGGATCGGCGGTGAACAGGCCGCGCTCGTCTTTGACCAGGATGCAGCGGTTGGCGCCGACCACCTCGGCCGTGAGAAAGACGCCACTGTCGGTGCGGTGAGGTGGGATGCGTCCCCGCACCGCTGGCTCCTCCCACAGGCCGTAGGGTGGCATGGCGTGCATCACCGGGATCGAACCCAGCGCCATATAGGCCGGCAACTTGACGATATCGTCGTGCCCGATCTTGATGCCGCCGTGGGGCGCCAGCAAGATCGAGAGCATGAGAGCGTTCTGCTCGCTGATGCTGGCGCCCAGCTTGGCCAGCACACCGGTGGGCAACCCGAGGTCCAGCGCGATGGCGTAGGCGTGGCGGCTGCGGGTGCCGCCGCCCGTCATCACCAGCAACTGGTGATCGACCCGGGCGGCGACGATCTCGTCCAACAGCGGCAGCACGACCTGGCTCCCCCGATCGATGACGCTCTGCCCGCCCAGCTTGACGACGTTGAGGTCGGGCAGCGGGCGGAACACCGTCTCTGTCTCAGTGCTCTCCTGCAACGCTTTGTCCATCAACGATTCGGCCATGAGCGGTGTATCGATGTGCAACCGCCCGGTTTTATCACGCACAAGGCCCATGCGAACCTCCTTCAAAGATGCCACCGCTCGGCTGGTCCGCACCGCTGGGATGCGCCTCGCGCCAGGGGGGCGAATCGGGTGTGAAAAGGGGCGAGCCAAAATCGTCCACGCCAAACTGGGCGATCTTTTCCTGGGTGGGCACCGAAATCAGCCAGTCGATGAAATCGTTCGCCAGGTCGGCCTTGATGTGCGCTCCCTTGTCCGGGTTGATGGCGATGACGCCGTAGGGGTTGAACAGAATCGGATCGCCCTCCACCAGGATCTCTAGATCGATCCCTTCCAGCGTGCGGGCCAGGTAGGTGGCCCGGTCGCTCAGCGTGTACGCCTGCTGCTCGTTCGCCATCGTCAGCACGGCACCCATCCCCTGTCCGGCCGAGATGTACCAGTCACCGGCAGGCTCGATCTCCGCCGCTGCCCAGATCGCCTTCTCTTTGGTGTGTGTACCCGAATCGTCGCCGCGGGAGACGAAGGGAGCCTGGGCCTGGGCAAGTTTCTGGAACGCCTCGGCGGCGTCGGTCAGGCCCCGGAGCCCGGCCGGATCGTCCGCCGGTCCGACGACGATAAAGTCGTTGTACATCACGTCTTCGCGGCGCACGCCATGGCCGGCGTCCATGAAGGCGTCCTCCTTGGACCGGGCGTGTACCAGCAGCACGTCGGCGTTGCCGTCCTCACCCAGCTTGATGGCCTGCCCGGTGCCGACGGCGATGACGTCCACCTGGGTCTTGTACTCCGCCTCAAAGTCAGGCAGGATGTAGGCCAGCAGCCCCGAGTTCTCCGTGCTGGTCGTGGTCGCCAGGATCAGCGTCTGCGGCTCTGCAACGGCTGGCTCAGCCGCGGCTGGCTCAGCCGTGGGCTCTGCCGTGGGCGGCACAGGTGTTGGTTCAGCCGTCGGCTCCACGACCTCAGCGGCCGGCTCCGGTGGCTGGGTTGCCTGGGGCGTGCTCCCACAGCCAGCCACCACGCCAGTCAGTAACATCAGAACACTCAGTACGGTGTAAGATTTTCTCAACATCGGTGGTCCTCCTATGGATCGTGTTTCGTGTTGCGTGTTCCGTAGCGCGTATCGTGTACCTCGTATGGACGTACTCTGTATCTTTGCTCCCGTTCACCCCCCTTCCGCTAGACATCCATTCTCCAATCTCCAATCTCCAATCTCTGATCTCTAATACACCATCTCCCCCCGCACAAACGCGCCGGTGCGTGGATCGCGGGGCGACTGGAAAAACGATTCTACGTCGGCGACCTCGACGATCCGGCCTTCCAGGAGCAGCGCCACCCGGTGGGCCAGCCGCCTGGCCTGAAAGACGTTGTGGGTCACCAGCACCAGGCTGATCCCCCGCTCGCGGTTGAGCGAGCGCACGATGTCCTCAATCAGCCCGACGTTGTACGGGTCCAGGTTGGCGGTCGGCTCATCCAGAAGAAGCACGTCCGGCTGCAGGACCATGGCCCGCGCCAGGGCCACCCGCTGGGCCTCGCCTCCGGAAAGCGTCCGCGCCTGCTGGCGAGCCAGGTCGGTCAACCCCACCTGTTCCAGCGCCATCTCGACTTGGCGTGCTGCATTGCGCCGGCCGCGCAACCGCAGGCCATAGCTCGCGTTGGCCCACACGCTCCGGTTCAGCAAGGTGGGCCGCTGAAACACGGTCGTCACGCGGCGGCGCAGTTGCAGAGGCACCGGGCGGCTCGCGTTGAACTCGGCGCCCAGGAACCGGATGCTGCCGCCGGTAGGCGGCTCCAGGAAGTTGAGCAACCTCAGCAACGTGCTCTTTCCCGCACCGCTGGGGCCGACCAGCGCAAAGATCTCCCCCTGGCGAATATCCAGGCGCTCTACGGAAAGCACGCGCCGGCTGTTGTACTCCTTGGCAAGGTCTCGCAACTGGTAGATGGGCTCGATCATTCGGTAAAGGCCTTTCCTTGCAAGTAGAGCATCACCACGTTGCTGACGAAAGACAGCCCCAGCAAGACCACCCCCAGTGCCATGGCGAGATCAAAATTCCCCTTGCGCGTCTCCAACACGATGGCGGTGGTCAACACCCTCGTGCGGTGCTCGATGTTGCCGCCCACCATCATCACCGCGCCGACCTCGGAGATGATGCTGCCGAAACCCGCGATCACCGACACCACCACCCCCACCCGGGCCTCCATCAACACCGTCAGCGTCGTCTGCCAGCGGGTCGCGCCCAGCGCCTGTACCTGCTGGCGCAGTTGGGGATCCACGCCCATGACGGCCGCCATCGTGAACCCTGCCACCAGGGGAAACGATATCACGCATTGCGCCACGACCATGCTGGCCGGGGTGAAGAGAGACGGGATGGCCGGCCAGTTCAGTTGCCCCAAAGAGCCACTGCGGGACAGCACCAGGTAGACGAACAGCCCCACCACGACCGGAGGAAACCCCATGCCGGTGTAGAGCAGCGCGATGACCAGCCGCCGCCCGGCAAAGCGGCTCAGCCCCAGAACAGCGCCCAACGGGATGCCGATCAGGGTGCTGAACAGCAACGCCGTACCCGACACCCGCAGCGACAAAACCACGATCTCGAACAGGGCCGGGTCCCTGGTGGCAATCAGATGAATGGCCTGAGCCAGGCCGCGCAGAATCTCGTCGATGATCAGATCTCCTTTACCACAGAAAAACGGCGTTCCGAAGAGGAACGCCGCTACAGGCCACGCCGCGTGAGAAAAAGAGCGCCTCCGCAAGGAGGCGCCACGCACGCAGAGCACATTGGCGCATCCCCTTTCCAAATACGGGAGGCGTAGCCGTTTCCGGCTATGCCCTACCGGTGCCATCCCATAGGCCCACTCAACCCTTAGGCGGTGACACTCGGAGATGCCGAACGGTATTCGTCTGTTACACTTGAATCCCGGCTACCCCTTCGCCTTCAGAACGTCCACGTCTCGCTTCCGGTTTCGGACGTGTCGTAGCCATCCAGGGCAGCGACCGCCTCCTCGAAACGGGGCGAGCGAATCACGTCGACCAGCGCCTGGGCCGCCGGTGCGTCCCACACCGCTTCCGGGAGCACCAGGTCGTACCGCTCTCTGGTCAAAGGGACAAAATCCAGGCCATAGGCCGTGGCGGCGGCGTGGATACCCAGCCCAACGGTTGCCTCCCCCTGGTCCACCGCACGGGCCACGGCCAGGTGGGTGAGCTCCTCCCGATCATATCCCGGCACCGATGCTGGCGCGATTCCCAGGGCCTTGAACTGGGCGTCCAGCCACACGCGGGTGCCGGAGCCCGGTTGGCGGTTGACCAGGCGCACGCCGGGCTGGGCCAGGCCGGCCAGACCCCGGAGCCCCTGGGGATTCCCCGGCGGAACGATGAGCCCCAGCGAGCGGTGGGCCAGCGTCAGGAGTGCCACCCGGCGGCCCGGCAAGAGCCGCTGGACGAAGGAGACGTTGTAGGTGTCGGTCACCTCGTCCCACAGGTGCGCCCCGGCGACATCGGCCTCACCCTGGGCCAGCGCCATCAGCCCGCCCAGGCTCCCCACGTACTCGACCGAGAGCCGGGCCTCGGGTGCCTCCCCGGCCAGCATCCGGGCCACGAGCTCGACCGCCAGGTCGTGGCTGCCGGCAAAACGGAGCCCCGCCGCTCCGGCAGCGGGCGCTGGCCGTGGGACGCCCTCCCGTTGCGCGTCTCGCCACCGGGAGATGGCGACGGAGAGGGCGGACTCGGCCTGGGCGGGAGTGTGCCCGGCGCTGATCGCCTCCAGCAGAAATCGCTCGGCCCGGTTGACCAGCGACACCCACTGCCACGCCGGGCGTTCGGCCTGGAGCGCGCTGGGCAAGACGCGCGTCCCGCCGCCACGGCGCCCCGCTACCAGGCCATCGCGGCCCAACTGGGCGTAGGCCCGGCTGACGGTGCCTGGCGTGCAGCCCCAGCGCCGGGCCATCTCCCGCACGGGGGGAAGCTTGTCGCCGGGCTGGAGCTCGCCCGAGACGATGCGCCGCCGAAGGGATTCCGCGATCTCCAGATAAAGGAAAGGTGCCGGCTGCTTCACCATTGTACCCTTTGAAACGGCACAATTATAACAACTTGGGCGGATTTGTCAACCTGTCTCGGCCCCTACAACTGGATCAACCGGAGCGCCAGGTCGGCCGTCTTCTCAGGCTTGACCTTGAACTTGAACTCCATGACCCGGCCTTCCTCGTCAATCGCAAAGTGGCTGCGGATGATGCCCTCGTAGGTCTTGCCGTACATCTTTTTCTCACCCCAGGCACCGTAGGCCTCGGCCACCCGGTGGTCTGGATCCGAGAGCAGGATGAATGGCAGATTGTGCTTCTGGCGGAACTTGACCAGCCTCTCCGGCGAGTCGGGACTGACGCCGATCACGACGACGTTCTCCTCCTCGATCTTGGGATAGACGTCGCGGATGGCGCACGCCTGCCGGGTGCAGCCGGGCGTGTCGGCCTTGGGGTAGAAATAGAGCGCCACCTTCTTGCCGCGAAAGCCGGACAGACTCACCTCCGTGCCATCATCGGCCGTGAGCGTAAAATCCGGGGCCACATCACCGATCTCTACCATCTCTTCCTCCCTCCGCAAATTCGTACATTCGTACCATTCGTACATTCGTACATTCGTACATTCGCAGATTCTCTCGCCCCCATCAATCCAGGAACTCGATGACCTCGCCGTCGGGGATGTGGCGCCAGCGGTGGGTGTTGACGTCGTGCACACGCCCGGCCTCGATCTGCGCACCGTCGGGGTACCCGCGCACCTCCCAGTAGCCGGGGACCGAGCGATCCACCAGCGTGACGGCCACGACGCTCTTGGCCGACTTGTATCCCCACAGGTAGGGGCAAAAGGCGCGCACGGGGCCGCCGTAGTCGGCATCCAACGGCTCGCCATCATACTCGTAGGCCAACAGCGTCCGCTCCTGCGACGCCACGTCGAGCGGAATGCACGTCGTATAGACGCCGCGGTACGAGGTAAACTGGACGTGGGCCGCCTCCGGCTGCGGCGTGACGAGCGCGATCAGATCGCTGAGCCGCACGCCGCCCCACCGGCCCCACACACTCCACCTCGTCACCGAGGTCAACCGGGCGTCGGCGATGGATTTGGGCAGCGCGAGGATCTCCTCGTAGGTGAGCGTGACCGGCCTCTCGACCAGTCCGCCCACCCGGACCTCCCACCCCTCCGCCGAAAGGGGCCCAGGGTGCCCCTCGGCCCAAAAGATCGGCGTATTCATATCCTTTAGCTTGCTCATATCTCACTCGATTTTGATATCGGCGGGATCGAACCCCGGCTCAGGATACCGCATGTCCAGGCCGGCCAACGTCTCGGTGATGACCGTGCCCACGACCAGGTTGCGGTACCATTTGCGGTTGGCCGGGACGATGTACCAGGGCGCCCACTCTGTGCTGGTCCGGGCGATCGCGTCCTCGTATGCCCGCAAGTACTCTGGCCACAGCTTGCGCTCCTCCAGGTCCGCGGGGTTGAACTTCCAGCGCTTGTTCGGCTCATCCAGGCGGGACTGAAGCCGCTCCTTCTGCTCATCCAGGCTGATGTGCAGGAAGAACTTGAGAATCGTCGTGCCTTCATCCACCAACGTGCGCTCGAAACCGTTGATGTGATCGTAACGCTTTGACCACACTTGCTTCGGCGCCAGGTTGTGCACGCGCACGACCAACACGTCCTCGTAGTGGCTGCGGTTAAAGATCACGATCTCGCCCCTGCCGGGCGTCTGCTTGTGCACCCGCCACAGAAAATCGTGGTCCAATTCCTCCGGCGTCGGCACTTTGAAGCCGGCCACCCGCACGCCCTGCGGATTGACTCCCTCAAAGACGTGGCGAATAGTGCCGTCCTTCCCGCCCGTGTCCATGGCCTGCAGGATGATCAGCACCTTGTGCTTGTGCTCGGCGTAGAGCAGCTCCTGCAGTTGCTCCAACTGCTCGTTGAGCTCCAGCAGCCGCTTGCGCCCCTCTTTCTTCTTCCCCGGGAACGCGCTCTTGTCGTTCGGGTCCCACTCGCCCAGGTCCACACGGCTGCCTGGTGTGACGCGGTAACGAACCATCTTGCTCCTCCAATCCGATGCGTGATGCGTGAAACGTGGAACGTGATGCGTGAAACGTGAAACGTGATGCGTGATGCGTGATGCGTGAAATGTGAGACCTGAAACCCGACCTGCCAGCTTAGACCCGGATTTTGAACCGGAACCGGCGCAATAGGATTCCCAGCGGCCCGACCGGTACCCGGCCGGGCGTCGCAGCGCCGCCGTCCCCCCGGTTGCCGTAGACGTCATAGTGCACGATTTCCGCCAGCGGCTTGCGGGCCGGCGGGGCCGGGTCCTCAGCCGGGAACCCCACCGTCAGCAGCCCCACGATCTCGACGTGGTCCGGCACCTTGAGGATGCCCCGGATCGCCTTCCGGTCCAGGCCCCCGATCCAGCAGGTCCCCAGCCCCAGCGCTTTGGCCTGCAGCATGATCTGGGATCCCGCCAGCCCGATGTCCTCGTGGAGGAACTGCCGGTAGACGCGGTTGCGGGCCTCCCCGCACAAGACGATGAGCAGCGGGGCCTCTGCGACGTGCGCCCAGCGGATAAAGAAGTAGGCCGCGTGCTGCGCGACCTCTTGCAGGATGGCCGGGTCCCGGACGACGATAAAGTGCCACGGCTGCCGGTTGCTGGCCGAAGGCGCCCACCGCCCGGCCTCCAGCAGTCCTTCGACCATCTCGTCCGGCACCGGGTCCGGCCGATAGCGGCGGATGCTGCGCCGGCTCTTGAGCAGCGCCAGCACCGCTTCAGGGGAGATGCGTTCGTCCTCTTGAGACATAGTAAACCCTCCTCACGACAACCTGTGAGCAACGCGCTTCAGGACGCGCAACGCGCGCAAGGTGACCCATTTGCTGGGTCGTCCCTTCTGCTCGACGTCGGCCCACATCTTGCCATTGAGCGCGTTCTCCAGCTTCCAGCGCCCCTGACCGTCCTGCTTGCTCAGAACAAGCTGGAGCGCGCCGGCCAGCCGGGGGTCGCCGCCGTAGCCCAGTTCAGCCAGCACCGCCGTCGTCTCTAACAGGTCGCTCCAATAGCTCAACGGGAAGCCGAGCTTGAACCAGGTGGAACTGACCCGCTCGGTGTAGGAGTAATCGGCCACGGCCGGGTCGCGGCTGAACAGGAACTCGACGCCGGCCTCGATCGCACGCTGCACGGTTGGAGTACGGGCCTCCGGCGGAACTGAGAGGAGCGCGCGCATCGCCTTGTTCGCCCCCCAGCCACAGGGCTGGCCCAGGTTCGCGGAGCAGGAAAAGCCCGGACCGGGGACACCGGACTTTAGATAGCGGAACGACTCTACGCCGGTAATCGCCCGCGCCTGCCAGTCCAGGGCTGCCTGCACGCGGGGGTCATCGGCGTAGCCCAGCCGATTCAGCGCGTGGATCAGGTTGCCGTTCAGGCAGTGGATGCACCCGCTCGGCACCGGCTTCTGGTAGGCCGAGAAAGCGCCATTGGAGGCGATCGAGTGGCCCAACAGGTACTCGCAGCCCCGCCGCACGCGCCCATCGGACGGGTCGGCCCCCAGCTCGGCCAAAAAGAGGACCTGCCACACCGTGGACCGGTACTTGGGTGAATAGCCGCCGCCGGGCTTGACCCAGTAGCCATCGGGGTACTGGGCGTCCAGGATCGCCGGCACCGGCCCCGTCGTCATGATCGCCGCCCGGGCCACCTGGACCTCGGGATCTTGCTCCGGCCGGTCGAACAGGTCCCGCAGCGCAAAGTAGCGCACCCCGGGGTTGTCCGGGTCGGGCTCCAGCAGCCAGGGGGTCGGATCGTCGTTCAACACGCTCCGCCAATCCAGCATTCGCCACCTCCCTCGCAAAGCGCAGTTTTGAAAACATAGCACGAATATCCTGATCCGTCAAGTCGTACAACAGGGTAGACAGTAGTCGGTAGACGGTAGACGGGGAGGAGTACCCCGTCTACCGTCTACTGTCTACCGTCTACTTTCTTGCACAGATCGCCGAGGTGGATATAATGCACGTCAGATCTACTGAGGTTTGGAGGAAAATATGGTCCCGATAGACCCATCGGAAATCACGCCCGAACATCTGTACCTATCCAGGCGCAGGTTCCTGAAGGGCATCGGCGCGCTGGCGGCGAGCACGATGGTGCTCGCCGCCTGTGGCCCCGAAGCCACCCCCTCGCCCGGCGCGCCTTCGGGGGCACAGGCAGGCGCAAGTGTGGACGAGTTGGAGGACGAACTGACGCCCGAAGAGGCCATCAACAGCTACAACAACTATTACGAGTTCTCGCTCGGCAAAGAGGAGGTCGCCCGCCTGGCCGAGGATTTCAGGACCTCCCCCTGGACAGTCGAGGTCGGGGGACTCGTGGGCAAGCCCGGGACGTTCGACCTGGATGACCTGCAGAAATTCACCCCGGAGGAGCGCATCTACCGCATGCGATGCGTGGAAGCCTGGTCGATGGTGATCCCCTGGCTGGGGTTTCCGCTGGCAGCGTTGCTCGAGGAGATGGAGCCCACGCCGGAGGCCAGGTACGTGCGGTTCGAGACGCTCTACGATCCGGACCAGATGCCCGGCCAGAAAAGCAGCGTGTTCAACTGGCCCTACGTCGAGGGCCTGCGCCTGGACGAAGCCATGCACGACCTGACGATCCTGGCGACCGGCATCTACGGCAAGCCGCTGCTGCCCCAGACCGGCGCGCCGATCCGGCTCGTCGTGCCCTGGAAATACGGCTTCAAGAGCATCAAGTCGATCGTCAAGATTGACCTGGTGACGGAAATGCCGGTCTCGCTGTGGATGGCGCAATCGCCCAACGAATACGGCTTCTACGCCAACGTGAACCCTAACGTCTCCCATCCGCGCTGGTCCCAGGCGAGTGAGCGCCGGATCGGCGAGGCCGGGCGCCGGGAGACGCTGCTGTTCAACGGGTACGAGGAGGAAGTGGCCCACCTGTACGAGGGGATGGACCTGACGAAGTGGTTCTGATCCACCTGGGGAGACCCGATGTCAAACCAAGCAATCGTCATCTGGGGAGCAGGGCGAATTGGGCGTGGGTTCGTGGGCGACCTGTTCGACGCGGCCGGCTATCGGATTGTGTTGGTGGACCAGTCGAAGGCACTGATCGAACGGTTGCGCCAGGTCGGCCGCTATACTGTGGTGTGGGCCAGAGGCGCCGACCAGCGCCAAGATCGGACCATCACCGGCTTCTCCGCCCTGACGACCGCCCAGACAAACGAGGTTTCCGCCGCCGTGGCCGAGGCAGACCTGGTCGCCGTGGCAGTTTTTCCCAAGGATTTCCCCGACGTGGCCCGGCGGCTGGTGCCGGGCCTGGCGCTGCGACAGAAGCGGCACCCGGAGGTCCCGCTGGACATCATCCTGTGCGCCAACCTTCCCCACGCTGGTGCCCAGTTCAGCGCTCTTCTTCACGCAGTTGTGCCACCCGAGCTCCAGGAGTACGCAGCCACACACGTCGGCATCGTGGAGAGCCTGATCATCCGCATGGTCGCAGACCCTCCAGTTGAGGTACGGCAGCAAGATCCACTGCTGATATGGACCAATGGCTACGCCGAGCTCCCGGTCGACGGTTACGCGTTCAAGGGCCAGATCCCTCAGGTACCAGGCTTGCGGTTAGCAGACGATATGCGCGCCGAGGAAATGCGCAAGCTGTATACCTATAACACCTTCCATGCAGCGCTGGCCTACCATGGCGCGCGGCGCGGCTACAAACAGATCGTAGCCTGTATGGCCGATCCCGCTGTGAAAGCCGCCGCCCAAGGAGCAGTACACGAGTCGAGCGCGGCGCTACGAGCTGAATATGGCTTTGAGGAGGACGACATGGCGCGCTGGGTCGATGGCGTGGTGACCCAGACAGATAACCCAGCGCTACGTGACACAGTCAGCCGTTATGGAGCCGATCCCCGACGCAAGCTCCGGCGCGCCGACCGTCTGACAGGACCGACGTTGCTGGCGCGCCGGCACGGCATCGCCACACCGTACCTGATCCGCGCCCTGGCGGCGGCGCTAGAGTACGAGGACGCCGACGACGAAGGCGCGGTCTATGTACAGCAGCAGATCGCAGCACAAGGGCTGCCTGACGCCATCCGCACCCTGTGCGGGCTATCGGTCGCCGAGGATGACCTGGTCAGCGAGATCGCCGAGGCCTACGACCGGCTTTGCATCGAGGATCGCTGGATTGAACTGGCGCAGCGGGCCGGCGCACTGGGCTTCAAGTACGAGAAGAGGTATCATGGCTGCGGACAGTGCGCCCTGGCCGCCATTTTGGAGACGGTGGACGAGCTTGACGCCGATGACGTCGAGACGGCCTTTGAGGCAGCGACGGGGCTGGCGGGAGGCTTGGGACTGGCAGGGGATTCGACCTGTGCTGCCCTCATCGGCGCCACGCTGGCCTTCAGCTTGCTCTACCCACGTCGGCGGGCCAACTTTGGCGGCGACCGGCAGAACAAGTACTGGACGTATTCGATGTGTCAGCGTCTGCGGGAGCGCTACCTGGATGCCTACGGGAGCATCATATGCCACGACATTCATCGCTGCGTTCTGGGGCGGGCCTTCGACCTGCAGGACCCCGCCGAGCGTGAGGCGTTCGAGGACGCCGGCGCCCACCACGATAAGTGCACCGGCGTCGTGGCCCGTGCCGCCCGGTGGGCCGTGGAGATCATTGGAGAAGAAGAAATGAAATCCCCCGGCTTTCCTTCCGCCGCAAGCGGCGAGGTTTCCAGCCGGAGGATTTCATGAAAAAGCTAGAAGAGCACTGGCTTGCAATCCTGACCCACGTGGCGGCGCTGACGCCGCTGGCAGTGATGGCCTGGGAATACGCGCGGGGTCAGTTGTCGGTCGACCCGATCCGCGAGATCACGCTGCGGACGGGCAAGGCCGCGCTGGTCCTGCTGGTGCTCTCGCTGGCTGTCACGCCCGTCCACATCCTGTTCAAATTCCGGCCCGCGCTGAAACTGCGCCGGCCGCTGGGGTTGTACGCGTTCCTCTACGCCGCGCTACACGGGTTGACGTTCGTCGGACTGGACTATGGGTTCAATCTGGGCCTGATTCTGCGGGAAGTCCTGCAGAAGCGCTTTGTGCAGGCCGGAATCCTGGCGTTCCTCCTCTTGCTGCCACTCGCGATCACGTCCACGCGGGGATGGATGAGGCGGCTGGGCAAGAACTGGAAGCGGTTGCATCGGCTGGTCTACCTGGCGGCCCTGGCCGTCGTCGTCCACTTTGTGTGGCTGGCGAAAGGAGACATCCGCGAGCCTCTGCTGTACGGGGCGGTGGTGGTCGTGCTGCTAGCCATCCGGCTGCCGTTCGTGCGCCGCGCGGTCCGCAGGAAAGAATCAGTGGACGGTAGTCAGTAGACCGTAGACAGGGAATTGCACACGGGAAGCAGAGTGTCCACCCCGTCTACCGTCTACCGTCTACCGTCTACTGGCTACCATCTCCCGCTCCAGGACACCTGTCAGACACCCGATGCCCCCCGCCGCCTTGACCAACTCGTCCACCTCGACCGTCCGACAGGTGACGCCGGCGGCTTCGTAGAACGCCCGCGTGGTGGGGTTGCCGGCCGCCATCAGGATCTGCCGCGGGCCCAACGTCACAAAGTTGAGCGCCATCCCGCCCAGCGCCTCTCGCTCATCCGGCAGGAAGCGGACGGTGTACCCGTGCGCCCGTAGCGCTTCGACAGCCGCGAAGGGCACGCGCCCCGGCCAGCCGATGGCCAGGTCCCGGTCGACGAAGCGCAACGTTCCCATCAGGTGCATCGCGCCGTAGGGCAGCCCGACGTCGACGACCTCGACGCCCATCTCTCGCAGCAGGCCCGCCACCTGCGCGGCCCCCTCACCGTTCGTCCGCAGCGCCGTCGCCAGGAGGACCGTCCGCGGGTCCACCCAGGCCGCGTCCGCCCCCTCGAACGTCCCGTCTCCGCGCACGCTGCGCAGGATGGGGATTCCCAGTTCGGCCAGCCGCCGGGCGACGAATCGCTCCTCGCCGGCGCGCACGGTCGACGCCGGTCGCCCCAGGATCGCCCCCTCCGGCGTCATGAACATCAGGTCGGCGACGAACATCAGGTTGGGAGGTGGCAGCCCGGCCGGTTCGACGTAGTGCACGGCGACGCCAGCGTCGCGATAGGCCTGCGCCAGCGCGTCGTGCTGACGTCGCGCCCGGTCGACGTCCAGCGGGGCCAGCATCTGCGCCTCGTCCGGGTCCGCGACCGCCTCGAGTTCTTCGCCCGGCCGGTGGAGGAGGACGGCCCTCAGCGGCGCCCATTCGTTCGCCACACCGCACGCCCCCCAGACGGTCCCGATCTCCCCGCGCAGGGATGCCGTCCGGGGCGACCAGCCTGCACCGCCGTAAGCGGCAGCGTTAAAGGGTTTGGTCATCTCAAGATCACCACCTTACACGGCGCTGAAGCGCCTACTACGAACCGGCGCTGGAGCGTCTGCTATGAACCTATGCCCCGTTGGCCATGTGCTCGGCGCGCTCAATGAAGCGGACGAGGCGAGCATGGAGTTCGGCCCGGTCGGCGGCCGGCCGGGTCAGGCGCACCCGGTCCGGGCCGTTGTGTTCGCTCCACAACCAGCGCAGGACCAGGAAGGGCCACCGCGTCGCCAGGAGGCGGTCCCACAACGCGATCCGCTCCTCGAAACCCGGGTCATCGTCCGGCCGGCGATAGTTGTCGCGCAGCCAGGCGTGCTGCGCCTCGTTCAACCCGGCCAACGCCGCATGCCAGCGCAGCTCCGCCACGTCCAACGCGGGGTCGCCCCAGCCGCTGTACTCCCAATCCACCCAGCGCAGCCGGCCATTCTCACCCCAGACAGCATTCGCCAGATTGGGGTCCACGTGGCACAGGCGCAGCGGGAACCGCCCCCGGCCCGGATCGACGGCTGCCCGCGTGAGCGCCTCCGCACATAGACTCACCAGCCGGGCCAGCCGATCGTGCAGATTCCGTCCATCCGGCGCGGTGGCCGCCAGGCCGTTCAATTCGGCCAGGTACGGGACAAAGTCGAACCAGTGGAACCAGGCATCTGGGAGATCGAAGCCCGCATGGTCGCGCCGACAGAGCGCGTGCATGCGGTGGTAGCTTTCGAGCAGCGCGGCCAGTTGCTGCGCCGTGAGCGACGGGCCGAGCGACTCGCCGGGCAGCCAGCGGTAGACGACGGTTGGAAAGGAGAGGACGGCGCAGCTTTCGTCCAGCCAGAGCGGCTGCGGCGCGATGTCCAGCCCGGCCACGTGGAGCAACTGGAGTGCGCCGTACTCCCGCGCGGCCCGGCGCCGCCCGTCGGCGACGCACAGCTTGCAGGCGTAGGACCGCCCGCCGGCCTCCACCCGGTACAGCGCGTTGTTGGTCCCGCCGGTCACGCGGCGCACCGCGACACCGCCCGCCCGCCAGTCGTCGGCACCAGCGGCGTGCGCGGCCGCGACCACGCGCAACCAGCTCGGCGGTTCTTGCATCCGGCGTCCCCCGGCTCACAACACGCCGGTGGCCAACTCCTCGCGCAGCAGCGCCAACAGCCGGTCGTGGTCGCAGTGGGGCAAGCACCCGGCCGAGAGGTCAAAGAGGGTGACCTCGTATCCCTGGCGGGCCAGTTCGATGGCGTAGCGGCCCGGGCCACCGCCGCAGTCCAGCACCCGGGCGGGCGGGGGCGGGAGATGGTCGGCCAGCGCCCGCATCGTCACGGCGAACTCGGTGCGGTGCCGCCCCATCCGTTCCCACTCGCGCTGGGCCTGCTCGTCGTAGCAACGCCCGATCAAGCTGCTTATCGCGTCGCTGTGTTCCGTGGCTAACTCTCTACCGTCTACTGTCTACCTTCTACCATCTTTCATGCCGCACCAGCTCGGCCAGCGGCTTGCGCTTCTTGGCACCGGGCTGGTCGGCCGGGACGCCCAACGGGGTAAACGCGATCGGCTCGACGCCGTCGGGCAGGCCCAACACCTCCCGCGCCGCGTCCGGATCGAACGCGCCGATCCAGCACGTGCCCAGCCCCAGGTCGGCGGCGGCCAGAATCAGGTGATCCATGACGATGGCCACGTCGACGTCGGTGTAGTTCTTGCCATCCCCCCGGCGCGTCCACCCCTGGGCCGGCACCCCGCAGGCACAGATGACGACCGGCGCTTGCACGAACCAGTCCCGACCGTAGATGCGCTTCAACTCCGCCTCCCGGCCCGCCGTGCGGATCACGATGAGCTGACAGGGCTGCCGGTTGGCCGCGGTCGGCGCCAGGCGCGCCGCCTGGAGCACCTGCTCTAGCTTTTCTTCGTCCACCGGGTCGGGCTTGTACGCCCGGACACTGTACCGCTTTTCGATCAGTTCTCGGAATTCCATCGGTTGTCTTCCTCCACAGATGTGCGAGTTTACGAATGTGCGAATTTACGAATGTGCGAATTTACGAATGTGCGAATCGGCGAATCGGCGAATCGGCGGATGGGCGATTGGGGGCTGCGATGCTTCATTGGAACAGGATGCCGCAGATGGAGACCCAGGAGGTGCCGTTCTGGTCGGCCGGGCAGCGGTCGTAGGCCACTTGCTGTCCCTGCACCGGGTCCAACACGCGCAGCGCCAGGGTGATCGGCGGCAGCCCACACACGTTGTTCCGGTCCTCCACGCGCTTGATCGCGGCGAAGAATGCTCCGGCGTCGCCCGCACACATGTGCTCGATGAGTTCATCGTCGGCCGCCCGCAGCCGGGCGCGCTCGACCAGGCCCACCGGCCGGCCGCCGAACGCCGGGCCGACGTGCGAGAGGTCGGCGGCAGCGACGACGATCGCGCGGCGGCCAGCAGTCGCCCGCCTCAGCGCGTCCACCAGCGCGCCCATCGCCGGGTCGTCCTCCAGATCCGCCCCGCCCTGCACAAAGTGGCCGAACGAACCGCACAGGATCGGCACCAGCTCGCACGGCCGCCCCTCGCGCACGTGATGCAGCCACACCGCTGCCAGCTCGATCGAATGCTCGCTGCGATGGTGGAGCTCGTCGGCGAAGGCCGCCTCGGCCCCCATCGCGTCGGCCAGCGCATCCACGACCCCGCACGCCGTCGGCAGGACCCCGAACGGCGTGCCATAGTGCTGGCGCGTCAACGTGAGCCCACCGTCTGCCCCAAAGTGGTCGGTGCCCAGCAGGACCACGAGCTCGGCCTCCCGGACCATGCCGGCCGCCCGCTTCCAGACCTGGGCGTATACCAGCCCGCCGCGCGCATAGTCGATGTGCGGGCTGACCAGGCCACGCCCGCCGTCGAAGGCGGGGCCATCGTCGTCGACCGCGTCGAGGTAGTGGCGCAGGAGGCGGCGCAGTTCGCCGGCATCGGCGGGGTACGAGCGTCCGGCGCAAGAGGGCGGCCGGAAAGGGGCCTCGCGATACTCGGCCAATGCCCGCTCCCGCGCCTGCGCAAAGCGGCCGTTGTCCAACAGGAACGCCTCGTCGAAGGCGGCCAGCAGCCGGTCCAACACGTCCGGTCCGACGCGCAACCCGAACCGGACGCCGAGCGAAGCGCGGAGGGCGCTCGAGTCCCGCGTCCCGTCGCACAGCGCCAGCAACGGGGCCAGCCCCTGGGGGATCACCACGGTCTTGTCGCTCAATTGCAGCGGATCGCGCAACATGAGAGACGCCCGCCCCTCGTGGACGATCGGGTGGATGTCCACCGCGCGCAGCCTGGGAAGTTCCGTCTCCGTCGGCATGGTCATTACCGCCTGCATCCACTGACCTGTCAGGTCTGGTCAGCCTCGCATGGTGAAGAAGGCGACGACGAGCAGCACGAGGACGACCAGGCAGCCCAGCCTGAGCAAGGCCTCGGTGAGTTTGACCACGACCTTTAGGATCAAGAGCGCCACGATCAAGACCACACCGATGCCAACCAGCATCAGGAGTTGGTCCGTGGTCAGGCCAAGAAACTGTGTCATGCTCCTTCCTTTTCAATCACCACCGGTCCGGATGGAAGCCGAAACGCCTCGACTGAGCTCGGCGAAGTCTTGTTTCGGTCCCCCGGTACCAGCGCCACCCCGCCCCAGACGCCAACAAGTTGGCGCTTCCATCCTCCACACGAACCGATCACACCCGCACGCCGACGAGCCGGGCGATCAGGTTGCGGTGCGGCGTGATCGCCCCCTGCGGGCAGACCTCGGCGCAGCAGAAGCAGCCGACGCACCGGTCCAGGTCGAAGCGCGGAGGCTGCCCAGGCGTGATCGCCTCCCGGGGGCAAGCCTGCGCGCAGCGGCCGCAGCCGGCGCACGCGTCCGCAGTCAATCGGGGGCGGAGACGGATGGCCCTGTGCACCGGCGCGCTGGCCCACGCGGGGACGCGCAAGTACCAGTGGGCCTGCGGCAGCGAAACCGCGCCGAAATCGAGCGCCCGCCGGTCTCCCACGACCCGCACCTTGTCGAGGTCCGAGACACCCAGCCCGCGGTCCTGCGCCTGGGCCAGGTGAAGGACCTCGCCGGGCCGGTAGCCCAGCGCCCCCGTGATCACCGCGTCCAGCGCCACCGGGTCGGCCGAGGCGGCCAGGCAGCCGTACTGGCGGGGCGTGCCCCCCATCCCCGGCCCGTTCCCCTCCTGGCCGAGCACGCCGTCGATCAGCGTCAGCCCCGGCCGGATGAGCTCGAGCACGTCGACCAGCGCCCGGCTAAAGTCGCCCACGCCCGGGGCCCGGCAGTGGACCTCCCGTTTGCGGGCACCGGGGATCGTGCCGAAGAGGTTCTTTACCGCGCCCGTGTACAGCGTGAGGAGGTGCGTCTTTAACTTGGGCAGGTCGATCACCAGGTCGGCTTCGAGGGCCGGACGGGCGATAAAATAGTCGACACTGTCCAGCCGCTTCCACGCCACCCCGTCGAAGGGCACCAGGCGAGCGCCCGTGCGCTCCACCACACCCGCCATCCCGCTGCGACGCCAGACCCGGCGCCCATCCCTGACGGAGCCTCCGGGGGAGTCGCCGATAAGCGCGATCCCGCCCGCACCTCGCACCAGATCAGCTACCACCTGGACGACCGCCGGGTGGGTCGTGATCGCCCGCTCCAGGTCGGCGGCAGCCAGCAGGTTGGGCTTGAGTAGTACACGCATCCCCGGGCGGACGAACCGGCCGATGCCGCCCAGCGGGGCAAGCACGGCCATCACCGCCTGTCGGACCGCGTCGAGATCGTACGTCTCGCAGCGGGCGACCGAAACCACGGGCATACCCTGTTCCTGTAGACTCATCAACCTCCCTGTTTCTCCCGCCAACCTTGCGAAGGTTACACAGTGCCTCGGGGCCGAGAAGACTCGGGGCCGAGAAGACTCGGGGCCGAGAAGACTCGGGGCCGAGAAGACTCGGGGCCGAGAAGACTCGGGGCCGAGAAGACTCGCTGGGAGCCAGAGCGCCTTCCGCCCGAAATCCACCGCCTAACCTTCGCAAGGTTACGGAATCATAGCATGGGGATGACGAAATGACAACCGCTGGCGCCGGAGACGGCTAGAGCCCGCCAAACAGGCGCACCAGGCCGTACAGCGCGTGCGCGCCGATGCCCATCCACGCCAGGCCACACCACACGACCGGCCACACGCTTTCGTACGACACCCACTGCCCGTCGTCGTCCACGTCGAGCGTGGAGCGCAGGGGCAGCGCGTCCACCAGTACCGACACCACCGGGTTGGACGGCAGGTACAGCACCGGCTCCCCGACCTCGTCGCCGATCTCCTCGCTGGCGATCGCCCTGGACGCGCCCTTATATATCTGCCAGTCGCCAGCCCGGAACTCGTAGGCGTATTCGATCACCAGTTGATCGTTTACAGACGTATTCGTGGCCCGCTCCGAGATCTTTTGCGTGGCGGCGACCTCCCCATGGCGCAACAGGGCCACCTGCCGCAGCCCGCGAACGGTGGCCGTCGCGAACAACGCCGCGCCGACGATGGGAAAGATGAGCACGAACGACACCCAGAGCGGAGCGGCCGGATCAGCGACGAAGAGCCACACGAACAGCATGCCCATGATCAAGAAAGTCGCCCCGATGCCGCCGGTCAGCCCCAGCATCGCCAAGCACGCGACCGGCAGCGGGACCCGGCGCGGCGGTGGAGCGAGTTGAGCGATGCGGTTGGATAGCATAGGGTACCTCCCACACACTACAACGGATTGAGAATAAAACGGACGGATTGGAGAATCACTACAACGGATTGAGAATAGAACGGACGGATTGGGAATGAAACGGATGGTCGGGCAGAGGTATCCGCTGTTTTCTCAATCCGTTGTAGTGTCGCCCGCCAGGAGTTCCTCGCAGATGCGCACCGCCGCCACCGCGTCTGCGCCATGGGCGTCGCAGCCCATCTCCTCGGCCAGGCGCGGCGTCGTGCACGCCCCACCGACGACCACCTTCACGCGGGAGCGCAGCCCCGTCTCGGTGAGCGCCTCGACGACGGCCTGCAGTTGGCCCACCATCGGCGTGAGCAGCACCGACAGCCCCACCACATCGGCCTCGTGCTCCCGCACCGCCGCGACGATGCGCGCCGCCGGGACGTCCACCCCCAGGTCGACGACCTGGAACCCGGCCGCCTCTAGCATCGTCCCGACCAGGCTCCGGCCGATCTCGTGGATGTCTCCCTCGACCGTCGCCAGCACGACCGTGCCCTTGCCCTGGACATCCGTCGCCTCCAGCAACGGCTCCAGCGGGACCAGCCCTGCCTTCATCACCTCGCCCGCCAGGACGAGATCGGTCAGGTAGTACTCGCCCGCCTCGAAGCGCTCACCCACCACCCGCATCCCGGCGCTGAGGCCGTGGTTGAGCACGGCGCGAGGCTCAGCCCCGGCCTGCAGCGCCTCCCGTACCCGCGCCGCCACCCCGTCGATGTCCAGGTCAGCCACCGCCTCCAGCACGCGCCCAATCTCTTGTTCTGCGTCCATTGATTGCCTCCGTGCAAGCCTCTTCAGACCCTAAGGGTCTCCAAGACCCTTAGGGTCTCTTCTCCAGCGGATACGTCCCGTAGCGATGGGTGAACTCGATCATCCAGCGGGTGTTCTCGACCTTGACCGCGTTGTGCGAGTTGGTCATCGCCATGATGAACCCGCCGTCCTGCGCGGCGACCCGCAGCGCGTAGTTGACCGCCGCCTCCACCTCCTCCCGCGTGCCGTAGCTGAGCACGTGGGAGATGTCGAGGTTGCCAAAGACGCACATCTTATCGCCCACGCGCCGTTTCACCTCGGCCAGGTCGATGCCGGCCGTCGGCTCCAGCGAGTGCACGCCGTCAAAGCCCCAGTCGACGAACAGGTCGAGCAACTGGTACACGTTGCCGCAGGAATGGATGATGATCTTGAGCCCGCGGTCGTGCGCCTCGTCGGCGATGCGCCGGAAGCTGGGGCCGAAGAACTCGTCCAGGACGCGGGGCGAGGTCTGCGGGCCGCTCTTGTACCCCATGTCGTCGGAGTAGACAAAGCCCGGCAGCCCGGCATCGGCGGCGGCGTGGACGGCCGCCAGGTAGAGCGTCTCGTAGGTCTTGACCATGCGCCGCACGAAATCGGGATCACGGCGCAGCGCCACCGCAAAGCCCGGCAGCCCCATCGTCTGCGACGCGTTCTCCCACAGCCCCCAGCACACGCTGCCCATCAGGTAGATCTGGTCGCCAAAGCTTCGCTGCAGGCCGGTGAACGTCCGCCGCATCTTTTTGTGGAACTTGTCGGGGTCGGGGTGCGGCCAGGCCTCCCACTTTTCCGGCGTCGTCAGCAGCCCCTCGCGGTACATGGGCGTATCCAGGTTGCCGTCGGCGTCAGCGACAAAATCGTACAGCCGCCCATAGATATCGGTGGCGTGATGGTTGTCGCGCACGTTAAAGATGGCCGAGTACATCACCCACGAGCAGTCGTAGCCGATCGCGACGTCGGCCTCGAGCTTCTTGGCCATGAATTTCTCGAGCTCGCGGTTGAACAGGCCCGTGGCGTTGACCAGCGGCGCCGCCACCTTGACCAGCGCGCCGGTGACGCCCTCCTGGACAAAGCTAAGCGGCACCGCCCCACCCTCCTGGCCCAGGATCTCATAGATCTGGTTCTGCGCCTCCGTGCAGGAAAAGACCGGGACGCGGTCGGGTTGGCGCAGGTTCAGCGCGGCGATGGTTCGTTCGTGACAGTCCATGGATTTTCCTCCCCGTTTAGCCAGCTTCCTCCAGGCGCAAAAGGTGCACCCGGCCCAACCCATCACCCGCGACGATGGTCACCCCGTCCGGAGCGACAGCGCAGGCGTTCATCCCCCCATCGCCACTGAACGTAGCGACGACTTCCCCACGCTCCAGGTCCCACACGATCAGCGTCCGGTCGGATGACGCCGAGATCGCCCGCCGCCCGTCCGGCGTCACCGCCACCGCCCTGACCCAATCCGTGTGCCCCGCCAGCGTGCGCTCTTCCGCCCCACGCTCGCTCTCAAGACCCCACACCTTCAGCGTCCCGTCGTGCGAACCCGATATCGCCCGCCGCCCGTCCGGCGTCACCGCCACCGCACTGACCCCACGCGTGTGCCCCGTCAGCGTGCGCTCTTCCGCCCCACGCTCGCTCTCAAGGTCCCACACCTTCAGCGTCCCCCACGACGCCGAGATCGCCCGCCGCCCGTCCGGCGTCACCGCTACCGCAATGACCTCACCCGTGTGCCCCGTCAGTGTGTGCTCTTCCTCCCCACGCTCCAGGTCCCACACCTTGAGCGTCCGGTCCCACGACGCCGAGATCGCCCGCCGCCCGTCCCGCGTCACCGCCACCGCCCATACCGCACCCGTGTGCCCCCTCAGCGTGCGCTCTTCCACCCCACGCTCCAGGTCCCACACGATCAGCGTCCCGTCCCAAGACGCCGAGATCGCCCGCCGTCCGTCCGGCGTCACCGCCACCGCACTGACCTCACCCGTGTGCCCCGTCAGCGTGCGCTCTGCCGCCCCACGCTCCAGGTCCCACACCTTCAGCGTCCCATCCCACGAAGCCGAGATCGCCCGCCGCCCGTCCGGCGTCACCGCCACCGCAATGACCTGACCCGTGTGCCCCGCCAGTGTGCGCTCTTCCGCCCCACGCTCGCTCTCAAGGCCCCACACCTTCAGCGTCCTGTCGGTTGACCCCGAGATCGCCCGCCGCCCATCCGGCGTCACCGCCACCGCAGTGACCCAATTCGTGTGCCCTCTCAGCGTGCGCTCCTCCGCCCCACGCTCCAGGTCCCACACGATCAGCGTCCAGTCGGCTGAGGCCGAGATCGCCCGCCGCCCGTCCGGCGTCACCGCCACCGCAGTGACCCCACTCGTGTACCCCGCCAGCGTGCGCACCGCCTCCCCACGCTCCAGATCCCACACCTTCAACGTCCCGTCGCCTGAGGCCGAGATCGCCCGCCGCCCGTCCGGCGTCACCGCCACCGCACTGACCCGAGCCGTGTGCCCCCTCAGCGCGCGCTCTCCCGCCCCACGCTCCAGGTCCCACACGATCAGCGTCCCGTCGGATGAGGCCGAGATCGCCCGCCGCCCGTCCGGCGTCACCGCCACCGCATTGACCCAATCAGTGTGTCCCGTCAGCGTGCGCTCTTCCGCCCCACGCTCGCTCTCAAGGTCCCACACCTTCAGCGTCCCGTCGTACGAGGCCAAGATTGCCTGCCGCCCATCCGGCGTCACCGCCACCGCACTGACCCCACCTGTGTGCCCCCACAGCGTGCGCTCTGCCGCCCCACGCTCCAGGTCCCACACGATCAGCGTCCCGTCGAACGAGGCCGAGATCGCCCGCCGCCCGTCCGGCATCACCGCCACCCCATTGATCTCACGCGTGTGCCCCGTCAGCGTGCGCAGCAACGGCCCACCAGGAGGGGTCAGCGTCGGCGCCAGGGGCCGCAGCCAGGGGGCCGCGTGCCACCCTTTGGCCCCCTCCAGCAGGGTCCGAACACCGGCCCCATCGAAGCCCAGCAGGCGGCCCAGCAGTTGCCCCGCCAGTTGCGTCCTGTCCCGCGCCAGCACGTGGGCCGAGAGCCGCAGCGCATCCCGCACCAGGCACAACGGGGGATCGTCGGGCAGGAGATCATAGTCCGCGAGCAACGCAGAGACGTCGACGGCCGCCAGCTTGGCCTGCAGCCAGTCGAAATCGAGCAACAGCGCCCGCAGGGGCTCGGCCTGCGCGGCCCCGGCCAGGTGGGCCGGCAGGTAGCGCAGGCCGTACGTGTCGCAGCCGGACCAGTCCGACGCATGCCGTTCCTGGTAGAAGCGGGCGATCCGCCCGTGGACGGCACGCAGGTCGACCCAGAACTCCCCGGCCCGCTCCCGGCTGCTCAGGAAGTCGGCCACCGACTGGTGATACAACTGGAGACGCCCCCCTTCAGCCTGCGCGGGATCGAGAAACTGCCACGCGTCCCGCACGCAGTCGTCCACCTCCTGCGCGCTGAGCCCGGTGAAGCGCGCCAGTTGCTCCGCCGTCAACGGGGATTGGGCCGCGGCCAGCGCACCCAGCACCGGGCGATAGCGACTGCGCCAGCGATCGACGTCCTGGCCCACCCGGCGGGTGCGCAGAAACTCGCGGTAGATCCCATCCAGCCCCTCCGGCAGCGCGCCCAGCGCGTCGAACCGCTGCGCGCCCTCCGCAATCGCCCGCAGCAGCCAGACCAGGTACAGGAAATTGCCCCGGCTGGCGGTCGCGATGCGCTCAACGAAGTCATTGGGCTGCATCCCCTGTTGCGCCAGCCGCCCCTGCAACGCTGGTGATCCCGCCAACCGGCGATGGACGTACGCCCGGACGTCCGCCAGGTTCTCCCCGCGCCCGGCGTCGAGCACCAGGTGGGGGACACGCAGCCGCTCGAAATGGCGCAACCCGGCCCCCTCAGGGCGCGAGGTCAGCACGAACCGCACTGGCAGACGCCGGAGCGGCCCACAGGCGCCCGCCAGCAGATCCACGATCGTCTCCGGCCCCCGCAACTGCACCGCCTCGTCCAGCGCGTCTACGAGAACTACCAGTTGCCGCTCGAAGCCGCCCGCGTAGAGCGCCTTGAGCGGCTCGACCACCGCGTGGATGAAGGCGCCCACCGCCGAGGGCGCGTTCACGACCAGGCGATCGATCTGCACGTTGATCGCCTGGCCATAGTTCTCCCGGATGTCCTGCCGCGCCTCCAGCCTGACGCCGCTGTCTCTCAGGATCTCCTGGGCAAAGCCGTCGATCTGCGTGAGCTGGTGGGACAGGGAACGGGAGAAGTTGAGCGGGTCGACCGTGTCGGCCTGGCGCGCGATGCAAAAGTGGACGGCCGCCGGGTCGCGGACCTGGGTCAACCGGGCGGCGATGGCCGTCTTGCCGATGCCGGGCTCGCCAGTGATGACAAAGTAGGGCGGGGCGGCGGGATCGGCCAGCCAGTCGTCGATCTCGGCAAAGACCCAGCCTCGACCGGTAAAGTCGCGGGTGCGGTCGGCGACGTAGGCGGAGAAGTCAAAGATGGGTTGGCGCATAGAGAGTCCTCACGTGTACAGCGTGGCTGGAGCGAGTCGCGCCACTATATTGCCAGCACATCCTCGATCAGCAGCCTGACGTACTCTTGCTCGCGGAAGTAGACGTGCAGCCGGTTGAACTCCTGCGGCGTACCCATCGCCGTCTGTTTCCTCAGATCCTCGAACGAGGTCTGGGAGACGATGTAGGAGTGCAGGGCGATGTCGTCGCGGGCGGCCCGTTCGTTCAACTTGCGCTCGTACTCCTTGATGGTCCGGTAGAACTGGACCTTCTGGTTGGCAGCCAGGTTGCTGCCGATGATCAAGCCGTGAGGATCGACGAACACAATGTCCTGCCGCCCGGAACCGATGAGCCACAGGATGAAATCGGGGAAGAAATGCTCGTCGTCGACCAGGAACCCCACCCCCCGGCCGCGGGCCTGGTTGCGCAGCAGGAACAGCTCGCGATCGCGCTCTTCCAGCAGGGACTGGCCGTCCTCCGTGCCGACGTACGCGCGCAGTTGCTGCACGAAATGGCGTTCACCCGGGTTGAGCCCCGGAGGCGAGTACTTGACCACCGGCTCCTCGCCCATGTCCTCCACTAGCAGCGGAAGATAGAGGTGGCGGTCGAAGTGAACCCTGTGGGGAAGGCCGTCGTCCCGCTCGTACAGCCCCGGATCGTCGAGCATCTCGCGCAGCGTCTTCAAAAAGTCCGCGGCGGAGCGCTTCACCCGCGCCTCGTAGGATCGGATGAGATTCTCGTCGCTCTCGTCCAGCGCCTGGTAGGTCATCTGTTCCTGCTCCCAGCGCCGGTGGGCGCGGAGATAGAATCGCTCGACGTACTTGCGCAGGATCATCAGCGCGATCTGCTCCAGCCGGCCCACACCGGCAAACGACCGCACCTGCAGCATCTCCGGCGGGCAATGCAGTTGATAACACCCCGTCTCAAGCACCTGCCGCAACACGTCCCGGTCGAGCGCCAGGTTCAGATAGCCGCGCGCGGTGCGGAAGCGCCACACCTCGCGGTAGAGCCGGTCCCAGTCGAGGAGCGGGAGGATCTGTGCCAGGAGGGGCTGCACGTCCTGCGGCTCATAGAGGCGCGGCGTCTCCTGCACCAGGCCCTGGGAGACCATCATCTGCATGCGCGGCATCAGGTCGATGGTCGGACGGCAGGCGTCGTCGAGCGCCAGCTCCAGGCGGACCGCGTCCTCAAAAGAAACCTCGACCTCGGGACGAACGACGAGCAACCCCTGGCCCCGGAAGTCGGGCCCGGGCCTGGTCTCGATGACGACGAGCTCCCGCTCCGCGGTGTCGATGCCCTCCTCGGCCAGGTAGTCGCGGAACTGGGCCATGTACCTGGCGCGGACGCCAAAGATGCTGAGCGTCTCCAGGAGCGGCAGAGGGTCGGGGTGGTCGCCCGGCAGGACCTCGGAGCGCTGGAGGGTGCGATCCTTTCCCAGCAGGCGCACGCCGCGCCCAAAGAGCTGGATGATCTGGGGCCCCTCCCCGCGCCCGATGTTCATCAGGCCCATGGTCGAGACGCGCCAGGAATCCCAGCCCTCGATAAACTTTTTGGAGCCGATCAGGACGTTGATGGACGAATCCCGGCGGTTGACGGCCTGGAACAGGGATCTGCTGAACTGCTCCTGCTCGACGGCGATCTCGGGCGCCTTCTCCTCGACCAACTGTAGAAAGTGGGCCGCGTCGCCGATGTTGATCACGCCGAAGAACCGGTCGGCCACCCCCGCGCGCAGCCCGATCTCGCCCTCGGCGGACTTGAGGTCGACCAGGTGCAGGCCGGACGCCGCAGCCACGTGAAAGACGCGCCGCAGCATATCCGCGTACATCGCCGCACCATCCAGGTGGTCGTTTCGGAGCACGCGGAACGCGTCGGCGAAGAGGTCGCCGGCCGGCGATCCGGTGGGGCCATCCCCGCGGGCCAGGCCTATCTCTCCGGCCAGGATGGCGTCGATGGCCGCGGGCACCCAGTTCCCTTCGTTCCGCAGCACGCGGTGGAGGAACAGCACCAGCTCCTGCACGTCGGAGAGGCTGCGCCGGTCGTCCCGGCTCAACTGGGAGCGGCCCTTGCCGGCGGTGACGCTGTGGCCGATAAAGACCAGGAGCGGCGGGGCCACGTTGTACCCCCCGAAAAAGGTCTCGGTGTCGGCGTCGTAGACGCGGGCCTGCTCGTAGAAAGTCAACAGATTGGCCAGCAGGTACCGGCTGGTCAGCTCCGGGTCGAGGTCCTGCTCCAGGTTGAGGATGCGATAGTCCTTGCCGTAGCCATCCTCGTAAAAGCGAGGGTAGGAGTAGTCGAAGAGGATCGCCCGCCCGTACTCCTCCTCGACGTCGGCCCCGGCGCCGCCGACGGCCTGGCCGAAGGTGGCGCTGTACTCGAAGGTGAAGCCGGCACGCGCCAACGCCTCGCGGCGGCTGCGCCAGGCCTGGGCCTGGCTGCCCGCGCCCTTGTGCCCCTCGTCGACAAACACCAGGTTGCGCCCCTCGAAGGCCGAGACCTCGACGCTCTCGCCGCCGCCGGTCTTTTCCTCGACCAGCTTGTGGATCTCGATGACCTTGACCGTGTCGGGAACGGCACCGAACAGGTCGTCGGTGGAGGCGCTAAAGTGTCGGCAGGGGATGCCGCTCATCTCCATCTCGGCCATGTGCTGGGCCGACATCCCCTCGCCGGTGGTGACCAGCAGGACGTTGTCCGGCGGGTCGGTCTCGGACCGGTAGTGAAGGTACTGGTAATAGTTGAGGTGCATCAGCAACGTCTTGCCGCTGCCGGTGGCCATCCAGTAGGCCAGCTTGTTGAGATCGCCGGCCGTGAACGTGGGAAAGTCGATGGAACCGCCGCGCTCGTCGTTCTGCCGGTCCACGAAGGCGTTGAGATCGGCCAGGAAGGTGCCGGGCGCGTGGGTGACGCGGTATAGATAGTGCTCGGTCATCAGCGCGGCCAGGACCTGAAAGTACTTGAGCGTGATGGGATCGGTGCGATACCGGTTGAGGGCATCGGTGTGGCGGCGGACGTTGGCGTCGTAGGCCAGGAGACGGATCGCGTCTATGCCGCGCACCAGCCCCTCCAGGACGTTGGCGACGTAGCTGCGCCCTTCGGCGGTGTATCCCTCCGGCTGCCGCTTGAGCATGTCGTAGAAATCGCGCACGGACTGCGGGTCGTGGACGTCCTTGACGCCGAAGACGTGGCGGAAGTAGGCCACCAGGGCCAGGCGACGTTGGAAGCGTTCCAGGGCATTACGCGGCACGACGTCCCCCCTCTCCACGCGGCTCCATGCGCTCGCGGAAGACTATCTCCAGCGGCTGGGCCCTGCGGACGTGGCTGGGGCCGTTGACGTAGACCCGGTCCACCGGCTCCTCAGGCAGGAACAGATCCGCGTCCGCCCAGTCGGCCTCCCGACCCAGGTCGAGTCCCCCGGTATCGCGCCAGATGACGACGACCTGCTCGACGCCGCGGGGGGAGCGCACCTCGCCGCGGCTGACGACGTAGGGCCGGCCCTGGTGCTCGTGCCACTCCAGGCGGCGGACGTGCATGCCGATCAGGTAGTGAAAGGTCTCCACCAGGTCCACGACGGTGTCGCGGGGGCTCTCGTGGCCGCGCTGGATCTTGAGCGTGTAGGCGAAAGGACGCTCGAAGGCCTCCCGAGTGAGCAGCGTGGGGCTGTCGCGGGTCTCAAAGTCGAGCATATAGTGGAGCTGGTAGTCGTCGAACTCGTCGCACAACAGCCGGCGCTGGGCGCCCTCGGGCCGGCGAACGCGGATGTTGTTGAGCGCGTCCTCGTAGGACTCGATGCGCTGGTATTTGAACACGTGGCTCTGGCCGTCGCGGTCCTGGGGCACGCCGTCTTTCCAGTTGGCCGAGAAGGCGACCTTCTGGATGCGGGGTTTAAGCGCCGTATTGAAGTAGTCAGCCACTTCAACCAGCACATACTTTCGCCCCCCACCATCTTCTTTGTTCAACCCCATTATAGCCTGAGCAGTTGGACCAGATCCAGCGAAGAAGTCAACTATTGTCGAAGCCTCATCACTTGCCTGTTCCACCAGAAGTGACACGAGACTTGTTGGCTTTGGAAAGCTAAACACCTCCCCGCCGAAAATATCCTGAACTTCTATGGTCCCGTCTCTGGTGTAGCCAACGACGCTAGAGAACCCCGTGTAGGCACTTTTCAATTCTTTCCAGAACGACTTCTTACGAGGGCGTCCTGTTGGATCGCTCGGCCAGATAATTCGTTGGTCGAGGATCTTGAAAGCCATATTGCTCGGTTCATAACGCCATCCTTTGCTGGTACAGGGATAGATGTTACTCGGCCTCGGCATTCCCTCAGATAAATGCGTCATATTTCCAACGTGGCGGGCGATAAAACGGCCATTCTCTACTCTCGCTCCTAATACAAAGACGTAGTCACCCACCCCTGTAGCACCTTGCTCTTGATCGATAGGCACATTGGGGCCAATCAGAACCCTGTGTTCTCCCACTTGCCAGACTCTGCTTTGACTCGTTTCATCAATTTGCATCTCCTCGACCACACCTACTAGAATATCATAGTGCAAATTCGGTCTGTCCTGCTTCGTACGAAGCCCGACCATATTGTCACTCATCCAAGGACCCCGAGGATCGTTGTCGGGATTGGAATATTTGCTCTCATCTTTCTGACCCCCACGAAAGGCACGGCCGTAGGCTAATACGAACTCGTGGTCGTTTGATATGTTGTTCGTCACTCGACTATCTACATTTTGTCGACTTTTCCAAACAAGAGTCGAGAGGAAGCTACTCCCACCAAATATGTTATCACAGATAGTCCTAAGCACAGGCTGCTCGACATCATCGATCGAAATCAAGGTAACCCCATCAGGGGTCAACAAGTCTCGTCCCAATTGCAGTCTATCAGCCATCATCGTCAGCCAAGAAGAGTGCCGATAGTTATCCTTGTAGACAAACTCATCATCACCTTTGTTGTACGGCGGATCAATGTAGATGCACTTCACTTGCCCCCCATACTTCGCCTGCAACAAGTTAAGCGCCTGAAAGTTCTCACCGTGGATCAGCACGCCGTCGGTGGCCCCGTCCAAGTCATCGAACGTGGCCAGCAGCCGGGCCTTGAAGTCACCGTCGAAGAAGGCCGTGTCCACCATCACGTAGGGATGATTGCGCAGGAACGGTTCGTCGAACCGGCCCTGCCAGAAGAGATCCTCCTCCCAGGCATCCACGTTGTACAACTGCCGCCACTCGTCCAACTGGGCCTGGTTGGCCAGGATCTCCGGGTAGAGCTCCTCCGGCACCCGGTCCAGCGTGACGCAGTAGTCGGTCTGCACGACGAACTTTAGCTTCTCGAACAGCCGCCTCTGAAAGTCCTCGATCTGGGCCAGGAAGTCGATGATCCGGTGCCCGATCCGGCGCACGACGCGCATGCGGGTGACCACGTGGCCCATCACCTCGGCCGATTCGTCGCCGGCGACATCGCCAATGACGTCGTCGATGCGCAGCACCTCGTTCTTGAGGAAAAAGTCGAGCTCGCGGCGCAGGAAGCCGCCCAGATCCTTGTGGACGAAATAGTCCATCGTGTTGCGGGCGGTGTAGCGGTTGAGGTGGCGAGCGAGGGGAGAGACGTCCTGTCCCCTGGGCACGGCGGCCAGGTGCGCCCTCAGGTCCGGGTCGTCGACCCGCTCCAGAATCTCTACCTCCAGCGCCGTGCACAGGACAGCGCGGTCGAGCGTCTTGCGCCGGTTGCTCCTGGCCTGTTGCGCGTTGTAGCGGTCCAGGTAGTGGGCCTCCTCCTCTTCCGCGAGGGGGCGGTACTCGAAAAGAACCGTGAGGGTCCTGGTCTCGGCGTCGTAGGCCAGGGGGCCTTCCGCATCACCTTCCTGGGCGCGCAGGACAAAGTAACGCCTGTCCCCCTTGACGTTGTCCGGTTCGACCTCGGCGCGCTGGAGCCGGAACCAGACGGTGTACTCATCAGCGGTGAAGCGGTAGTCGGTGAAGCGCTCGCCAGTCTTGACGTAGTACTGATCGCGGTTGGCCCAGTGGAGCAGCACCTCCTCGCCGTCGTAGGGCACGCAGAATTTGGGCTCCCGCGAGGAGTAGCGGCGCTCGGTGAGGAAATCGCCGTTGTCATAGTACCGGGAGAAGAACGTATACAGGTCGTTGAAAATGTGGGCCTCGGTCTCCTCGGCCACCTCGAGTTGCTTCAGCTCCCGCCAGGCCTTCATGTACTCCCTGGCGTCGGGGAGCTGGTCGAACGGGGGAACGACCGCGCCGCCTTCGTCAAAGGCCTGCGGGACCAACCGGGCGCGCTTTTCGGCCAGGATGGCCTTCAGCCTTGCGCGATCGGCAGCCTGAAAGCCCGCCAGCGCCTGATCCACCGCATCCAGCAGGTCACGCTCGATGAAGCGCTCGATCTCATCACGCCTGGCGTTCAATATGCGGTAGATACCGAAATCCAGGTCGGCGTGGTCAAACTGGAACAGTTCGCGCAGCAGGGATTGTAGTCTGCTGCGGTTTTGGGCTCGCTCGTCCGGCAGGCTCATAGATGTCTCCAATTCTAGCTCGTCACACGGGTGGCAGGGGCTCATCCGATCTGGTGCAGGCTGAGTATAGCCCAACCTGGCGGGGAGGTCAAACGGACCATGCGCGATCACTCACCCTGCTGTCCGTCATTTCGAGCGGAGCGAAACGGAGTGTAGCGAAGTCGAGAAATCTCGCACCTGAGCCCATCGTTTGACAGCCAGCGTGCGCTGTGGTAGCATCCGACCCACCGGGGCGTGGGATTTCGGAGCGAGTCAATATCCGGTGCCCAACACGCATAAACGTCCTGGGATGTTTTATGTCAACCATCACCATTGCATGGGGCGGCCCCGAGACGGGGCCTACGAGCTTAATGATTGCAGATGCCTGACCACCCGCGCGCCATCGTCCACCTGGACCTCGACGCCTTCTTCGCCGCCGTCGAGGTGCTGGAGCGGCCGGACCTGGCGGGCCAGCCGGTGCTCGTCGGCGGGCGGCCGGGGGAGCGGGGCGTCGTCGCGGCGGCATCCTACCCCGCCCGCGCGTTCGGCATCCACTCGGCCATGCCGATGGCCCGTGCGCTGGCGCTCTGCCCCCAGGCGGTCGTCGTGCCACCCCAGCACCAACTGTACCGGGAGTACTCCCGCCGGGTGATGGCGATCCTGCACCAGGCGTCGCCGCTGGTCGAACAGATCAGCATCGACGAGGCGTACCTGGACCTGACTGACCACGTGACAGCCTGGGAAGCGGCGGCCGAGATCGCGGCGCAACTGCAGCGCCGGGTCAGGGAAGAGGTCGGGCTGTCGGCATCGCTCGGCGTGGCGACGAACAAGCTCGTGGCCAAGGTCGCGTCCGACCGGGACAAGCCGGGCGGGCTGACCGTCGTCCGGCCGGGGGAGGAGGCGACCTTTCTGTCGCCGCTGCCGGTGCGGGTACTGTGGGGCGTGGGGCCGGTGACGGCCGAGCGACTGGCCGGGATGGGCGTGGCGACGGTCGGGGAGCTGGCACAGTTGCCCGAGGAGGAGCTACGGGCGTGGTTCGGCAGGCACGGCGCCGACATGGCCCGGCAGGCGCGGGGGATCGACGAGCGGCCGGTCGTGACCGAGCACGAGCGCAAGTCGGTGAGCCAGGAGCGGACGTTCACCCACGATCTGCGGGACGCCGAACCGTTGCGACGGGAGTTGTGGCAGTTGAGCCAGGGCGTGGGACAGCGGCTGAAACGGGCAGAGCTGGCCGCCGGGACGGTCGCGATCAAGCTGCGCTACGCCGATTTCACCACGCTGACGCGGCAGATGAGCCTGGTGGTGCCGACGGACGACGAGCGGGCCATCTACCGGGCGGCGCGGACGCTCCTGCACCGGGCGTGGGAACGGGGGCGGCCGGTCCGGCTGCTGGGCGTTGCAGGGCGCGACCTGTCACCCCCGGCGGGGCAGTTGCCATTGTTGTAGTTCAGCCCTGCCCATGCATCGCACCCTGTCGTGGGCAATGGACGCGCCAACTTGTTGGCGTCTTCGGCAAGCAAAAGGCCGCATCTGTGCCAGCTTCACCTGATCAGAGCCACCGAAACAAGTTTCGGCATCCATTGCCTTCAGGAAAGTGCAGGACCCAGGTTTAGCCACCGTGTCAATGACCCCGCTTGATCAGCCCTGCCCATGCATCGCACCCTGTCGTGGGCAATGGACGCGCCAACTTGTTGGCGTCTTCGGCAAGCAAAAGGCCGCATCTGTGCCAGCTTCACCTGATCAGAGCCACCGAAACAAGTTTCGGCATCCATTGCCTTCAGGGAAGTGCAGGACCCAGGTTTGGCTTTCGGGAAGGTGCGGTCACCGCCCCTTCCACCAGTCCTTGCGCGAGCGCGGGTCCTGGAAAGCGCCGGTGTCGCGGATGGCGACGCCGACCTCGTCCCCGCGCGCGCGGCCGAACGCCTGCCCGGCCCGCAGCGCGGGCAGGTACTCTCGCCCCTGGTCGTTCCAGGACTGGTAGAGCGCCAGCAGGCTGGGCTCGACGCAGACGTTCTCCACGTGGAGCGTGTACCCATACACCACGTTGTCCTCGCGCGTGTACTTGAGCGTGATGCGCTCTTCGCTGGCGTAGAGCACCAGTACCTCGTAGCCGCCGATGTCGTAGCCAGAAGCCGGCACGTGGATGGTCTCTCCCGGGGCCACCGCCATGCCGGCCAGCGTCACCTCCGGCCTGGTGATCAACGACCCCCGGCAGTTGCACTCCCAGTTCCAATTGTGGACCTGGTAGACGTCGCTGAAGGTGGGGACGCGGTCGTCGGCGAAGAGGCCGGGTAATTGGGGCGCATTGGGGTCGGTCCCGCCGCCATAGTCCACCAGCCCCTTGTACGCATCGGTGAACTCATAGCCCCGCAGCGCCAGGTTCAGGTCGCCGTGCTCCTCGGCCGGGCGGTCGGCCGGGGGCGGAGGAACCTGCAGCTCGCCGTAACTCTCGCCTGGAATGGGCACGCAAGCGTGGAACGTGGCGACGAAGGGCAGGTATACGTAGGTGGTGACCACGTCCGCAGCGCGGATGGCCACAGCGTCAACCGGCCGCTCCACCATTCGCACGGACGGCCCCACAGCCCGCCAGGTCGCGCCCGTGGGTGCAGCGGCTGCCGTCGCCGCAGCACGGACAGGCACAGCGTCCCCCGCGGCGACCCCAACGAGGACGACGGTCAGCACAGCCACCCCCACGAGGAAAGGCACAGACAGCTTGAGGCCCAGCACCAGCGCGAGCAGACACTTCTTCCCAGACATCACCCTCCCCCTACTTCCTACTTCCTACTCCCCTGCTCCCTCCCCGACGAGCCACCGGGGGACGACCAGCCCTACCGCCAGGCACGCGACCGCCGTCACCCCGAACATCGGCTGGATGCCCATTGCGTCGGACAGGATGCCGCTCAACGACGGGCCGCTGAACATACCGATCGCGTACACCGCCTGGTGCAGCCCCATCGCCGTCGTGCGCTCATCGTCCGCCACGTGCTCGATGCTCATGCCCATCAGCACCGGATAGCCGACGCCCTGCGACAGCCCCATGCAGAACTGGGCGGCGAAGAGGAGCGGCAACGACGAGGCCAGCGCTGCCCCGCCCAGCCCCAGCGACATGAACACAAAGCTGAGGATGACCAGTCGCCGGGCCCCGATGCGCCCCGCAACCGCCGGCGCCGCCAGGTTGCCCAGTATGACCACGCCGACGTGCATGCTCACCAGCAGGCTCTGCGTCGTATCCGTCCCGCCCAGTTGCCGGGCCAGGATCGGCGTGAAGCTAAAGGTGGCGGCCCAGTTGGCGTACTGGCTGACGGCAGCCAGAACAGCGGGCAACAGCACGTCCCGCCGGGTGACCAGCCGGCCGACAGATCCGGCCGAAGGCCGCCGGGGCAGGCGGCGGTTCTCCCGGGCGGGCAGTACGATGAGAATGGCCAGCGCGGCGGCGCCTGCCGCCAGGAAGAAGGCCAGCGGGTATCCTCCCAGCTCGTTGAGCGAGCCCGTGACAACCGTCGCCAACACCTGCCCGACGGAGCCGACGGAGGTGAGCAGCGCGCTGGCCCGCACCGCCTCGTCGGTGGGAAACAGGCTGCTGAACAAGACGACCAGCGGCACCCACGTGGCGGCCGCCAGGCCGGTGATGGCCCGGCCGACGAGCAACCCACTCACCCCTCCGGCCAGTCCCATGGCCAACGCGCCCAACCCAACCAGGGCAAAGCCGGCGACGATGAACGGCTTGCGCCATCCCAGCCAATCGGCGGCGATGCCCAGCGGCAGCCGCACCACCGCCTGCCACAGGCCATACTGGGCGAGGACGACGCCCACCAGCGCCAGGTTGTCGCTCTTGCTCTGGACGTACGTGGGCAACGTGGGCACGTACAGGTATAGCCCCATCCAATACAAAAAAACCGCGAACCCGACAAGCGCGGCCATCAACCGGCGGCTGCTGACACCCGCTATGGTAGATTGAACAGCATGCATCTCGTAGGATTTTTCCATCAAACCTCGATTATCACCTCGACGACGCCATCCTCACGTTTCACGCATCACGCATCACGCATTACGCATCACGCATTACGCATCACGTTTCACGCATCACGTTTCACGTATCACGCACTACGCCACCATCAGACCTCAATCATCGCCTTGACGACCCCATCCTGCAGGGAGGCCACCAGCTCGAACGCCTCGGCCGCCCGCTCCAGCGGAAAGCGATGCGTGACCGGCGTGCGCACGTCCATCACGCCCCGCTCGACCAGCGCGATGGCACGCGGGTAGACGTGCTTCATGCGGCGGGATATCAGGATCGTGAGCCCTTTGTGCCGCGCGGCGCTGGCCGGGAACGTGACGAGATCCTCACGCGGGATGCCGACGACCACCACCCGGCCGGCGTGGCGCGCCATCCGCACCGCCTGTCCCACCGTCTCCCCACCCCACGCCGCCTCAATCGCCACGTCCACGCCACGCCCCGCGGTCTGTTCCAGAAGCCAGTCGGCGGGATCGCCCGCGCCCGGATCAAAGACGGCGCTCGCGCCCATCTCCGCGGCCAGCGCCCGGCGGGCCGGGATCGGCTCGCTGAGGTAGACGGCGCTCGCGCCGGAGCGTTGCGCCAACTGGACCGCCAGCAGCCCGATCGGCCCGGCCCCCAGCACGGCGACGGTGTCGCCGGGGTGTACCCTTGCCAGCGTGAGCGCGTGTACGACCACGCCCAGAGGCTCGAGCATCGCGCCGTCGGAATAGTCGAGCGAGTCCGGCAGGGGGATGCAGAAGTGGGCCGGATGCGCGATCCATTCAGACAGCGCCCCCTGGAGAGGCGGCGTGGAGAGGAAACGCACGTCGGCGCAGCAGTTGGGATTGCCCTCCAGGCACACCTCGCAGTGACCGCAGGGGATCGCGGGATCGACCGCCACCCGCGTGCCGACCGGCGGCCCCGCCGCGCCGGGCCCCAGCGCCGTGATCTCCCCGGCGCACTCGTGGCCCAGCACAAAGGGGTACGGGACCCAGGCGTCGCCGATGCGACCATCCAGGTAATAGTGCACGTCGGAGCCACACACCCCCACGGCGTGGACACGGACCAACGCCTCACCCGGCCCCGGTTCCGGCACGGGCACGTCGTCCAACCGCATGTCGCGCGGGGCGTACAGACGCATCGCCTTCATGAAACCTCCATCGACGCTTTTCGCATAGGCTAGCAAGCCGTCAGAGTAAAGGGGAAAACACAACGACGGACGCTGCAGGGTAGTGACTACACGAAGCCACCAAGGGCACGACAACCCCCGCAGACGCCAGGCCGTAAGTATACCACGTTCGCCCGCAACCACCAGAGCAAGCCAACCCCCTAATCTCCATTCTCCATTCTCCATTCTCTATTCTCCATTCTTCATTCACCCCAAGCCCTCCACTTGACACAATCCCCACCAGTCGTATAATACGAATCCCTATTCCTATCCTGAATATTCACGCCATGAATAAGGACCTGCCCCATGACGCACGACACTGACATCTCCCCCCAACCGGCTTTGCTCGGGTTCCTGATGGCTGGCCCCAGGCACGGCTACGAGCTGCACCAGAAGTTCAGCCGCGACCTGGGCCAGGTGTGGCGGGTGGGCTTGAGCCAGCTCTATGCCCAGCTCAAACAGATGGAGGACGCCGGCCTGGTGGCCGCCCAGACCGAGCCCCAGCCCAGCCGTCCGCCCCGCAAGGTGTACCACCTCACGCCCGCCGGCCGCGACGCGTTTCTCGATTGGGTCCACCGCCCCACCCCGCATCTGCGCCACGTCCGCCTCGAGTTCCTGGCCCGGCTCTACTTTTTCCGGCGGCTGGCGCTGCCCGGCCTCGACCAGCTCGTCGCCGAGCAGAAGGCGCTCTACCGCACCCGCGTCGAGTCGCTGGCCCACGCCGCCGCCGAGGCAGGCGACGTCTTTGAGCGGCTGGTCCTCGAGTTCCGCCAGGGGCAGTTTGAGGCCGTCATCCGCTGGCTGGACCGTTGCCTGGAGACACTGTGATCCACGTCGACCACCTGTCCGTCCACTACGGCTCCCGCCCGATCCTGAGCGACGTCTCGCTGCATGTCGAGCGGGGCGAGTTCGTGCTCGTCAGCGGTCCCTCCGGCTGTGGCAAGAGCACGCTGGCGCTGGCGCTGGCCGGGCTGATCCCCCAGGCCGTGCCCGCCGGCCTCTCCGGCCGGGTGACCGTGAACGGGCTGGACACCCAGGTCCATCCCCTGCCGGCCCTGTCCCGGCAGGTGGGGGTCGTCTTCCAGAACCCGGCCACGCAACTGTTCAACGCCACCGTCGAGGAGGAGGTCGCCTTCGCCCCCCGCAACCTGGACCTGCCCGGGGACGAGATCGAGGCCCGCGTCCGCGGGTCGCTGGCGGCCACCGGCGTCGCACACCTGCGAAAGCGTCCCGTGCGCGCCCTCTCGGGCGGCGAACAGCAGCGGGTCGCCATCGCGGCCGTGCTCGCGCTGCGCCCGCAGGTGTTGGTGTTGGACGAACCGACCGCCAACCTGGACTGGCACGGGGTGGCACAGGTCACCTCGGCGCTGGACCGCCTGCACCGGGAGCAGGGCCTGACCGTGATCCTGATCGAACACCGGCTGGCAGCCGTCGCCCCGCTGGCCACGCGGGCGGTGCTGATGGACGCCGGCCGCGTCGTGGCCGACGGGCCTCCCCGCGCCGTGCTGGCCGACAAGACGTGCCTGGCGGCGCTGGGCCTGCGCTACCCCTGGCTCGACGTGGGCCGGCGGGTCGAACCGGCTGACCTGGACCGGGCGCCGGCCGATGGGGACCCCCTGGTCACACTTCACAACGTGACGGCGGGCTATGGCCGGCAGCGCGTCCTTTCCGGGCTGGACCTGGCGCTGTACCCCGGCCAATTCGTCGCGCTGGTGGGGGACAACGGGGCCGGCAAGAGCACCGTGGCCCGGCTGCTGGCCGGCATCCTCCGCCCCCGGCGCGGGCGGGTGGCGTGGCACCCAGGCTTACGCCGGCTTCCTCCCGGCCGGCGCGTGGGGCTCTTGTTCCAGAACCCCCTCCATCAGCTCGTCTGCGATCAGGTCGAGGAGGAGGTGGCGTTCGGCCCCGCCAGCTACCACTTGGCCGACGATCTCTCGCCCCTGCTGGCCGCCGCCGACCTGGCCCCGTTGCGGCACCGGCGTCCCCAGACGCTCAGCGCCGGCCAGCAGCAACGCACCGCGCTGGCGGCCACGCTGGCGCTCCGGCCCCGGTTGCTCATCCTCGACGAGCCGACCATGGGCCAGGACTGGGCCCACCTGAGCCGGTTGATGGACTACCTGACCGATCTCCACAACAACGGCCAGGCGATCCTGCTCATCACCCACGACGACCGGCTGGTCTGCCGGTACGCTCGCCGGATCGTCCGGCTGGCCGGCGGGCAGGTGGTGGCCGATGGGTACCTGCCCACGCCGGCCGCCCGTACGACCTGGCCGGCCGTCTCACCATCTCTTGCTTTTCAGGAGGTCAAACGATGAAGTCGTACACCGTGCGCGATTGGGTTTACGTGGCCGTGTTCGGCGCGCTGTGGGGCGCGCTCGAACTCACGCTGGGGGCATACCTTCACGTCCTGTTCCCGCCCCTGGCCGACACCTTCTTCACCGGGCTAATTCTGGCCGGTGCCGGCGCTGTCGTCGCGCTGGTCGGGCGCACGTTCGTGCCCCGGCCCGGCGCGGTGCTCGGGATCGGGATTGTCACCGCCCTGTTAAAGGTCCTGAGCCTGGGCGGGGTCAAGATCGGGCCGGTCGTGGCCATCCTGGCCGAGGCGGCCTTGATGGAACTGGCGCTACTTTCGAAGGCGTCGCCCACCCGCTGGCGGTACGTGCTCGCCGGTATCCTGGCCGTGAGCTGGAACTTTTTTCACAAGTTCATCATGATGCGGTTGCTGTACGGCCAGGGGATCACCGAGGTGTACGTAAAGATGATCCAAGACGGCAGCCAGACGCTGGGGATGGACGTAACCCAGGCCGTGGCCGTCATCGGCGTGCTGTTCCTGTTCCGCGTCGCCGTCGGCGCGGTGGGCGGCTGGCTGGCCTGGGATCTGGGCCGGCTGGTGGCCCGACGGCTGGCGCGCGCGTGACGAGACTCCGGTTCCGGTTGAACGCGGGCAGCTACCTGGCCTTCTTGCTGTGGGGCCTGCTGCTCGTCGCGCTGCTGCCCGCCGGCCGGCTGGGGCTGCTGCTGACGCTCGTCGTCGCCTTCAGTTGGCTGGGCGGCGGAGCGGGTCTCCGGCAGGTCCTGGCCAACCGCCGCTTCTGGCTGTTCGTCCTGTCCACGCTCGCCATCGCGCCGTTCGTCCTGGGAGAGGCAGACGTCCGCTGGGGCATACTGCGTCTTTCCCGGACGGGGCTGGAGGCCGGGCTGTGGATGGCGCTGCGGGCGGCGACGCTGATGCTGGCGTTCAGCGCCAGCCTGGGCGCTCTCTCGGTGGCCCAGATGATTCGCCTGTTCGACGGGCTGGGGCTGCGGGGGCTGGGGTTCGCGCTGGGCGTGGCACTCAACCTGGGGCCGGTCCTGCGCGACACGGTCGAGGCGGCCTATCACACGCTGCGGCTGCGGGGCGGCCTCCGCCGGCCGGTCCAGGCGGCGCGGCTGTTCCTGGTCACCGTCATCGCCAACGGGTTGCGCTACGGCGACGACGTGGTCCAGGCCGCCTCGGCGCGGGCCTTTGACCCGGCGGCCCGGCCGGCCCGGGTCACCCCAATCCTGGGCCGGGCCGATAAGCTGTTCATTGCCGGGCTAGCCGCCGTCGGGGTGGGGCTGGTGCTCGCGCCTTGAACGCCCAGCACTGCCTAAACCGATGCAAGTAGCCCCGCGCCTGAGTGCGTTTGCCCACGATTCCATTTCTTGGGGCATCCTTTTGGGGTTAATGGCGCAAAGCGCAAGACGTGAAACGGGATGCGTGAAACGCGGGATACAACCGATACACGATATGCTTGGCACTTTACCAATCGCATAGAACTTCCTGAGAGGCTGACTCGACGCTAGACAAACAGTCATCAGTGTGCGATCCTGGGACATGCA
>Ga0307378_10000703_pt1 | contig 57139 bp, 38 predicted proteins | sample UN1MG_FD_202238 | JGI IMG/M metagenome (GOLD analysis project Ga0307378, IMG submission 202238) | Soil microbial communities from Risofladan, Vaasa, Finland - UN-1 | ecosystem: Environmental > Terrestrial > Soil > Coastal area > Acid sulfate soil | place: Finland: Risofladan, Vaasa | collected... | reverse complement strand
TTCTGTCGGTGCAGGCAATGTCCTCAAGGACCTTATCGATTCCGGTACACTCAAGGTGGTTGAGCTTATCGAAATATTCAGGCAGGCGCAGAAAAGCCTGATCGTGACCAATGCACACCGCATCAACCAGGGTCAAATGCCCACGTCTGTTCAGGCACCGGAAGGGACCCTTCTGGATTTTTATTTTATTCAGGACAATGAACCGGAAAAAGTCCTGGCCCGCATTCTCGAATTGGTCAAGGAGCGGATTCCCCAGCGCTTCGGGTTCGATCCGATATCGGAGGTCCAGGTGCTTACGCCCATGCACAGAGGGCTTTTGGGAGCTGCCAATCTCAATGCAGAGCTGCAAAAAGAGCTCAACAGCAGCCCGAAAGAACTGACCAGGGGTGACAAGATCTTCAAACTGAATGATAAGGTAATGCAGATTCGTAATAACTATGATAAAGAGGTCTTTAACGGCGACATTGGCCGGGTCTGTGGTCTGGACCTTGAAGAGCAGGAAATGAGGGTGAACTTTGACGGTCGCGAGGTAGCGTATGATTTTTCAGAGCTTGATGAACTGGTTTTGGCCTATGCTATCTCCGTCCATAAGTCCCAGGGAAGCGAGTATCCGGCGGTTATTGTACCGGTAGTGACCCAGCATTATATGCTCTTGCAGAGAAATCTGCTCTATACGGCTGTGACACGAGCCAGGAAGCTGGTTGTTCTGATCGGCACCCGAAAGGCCCTGGCCATAGCTGTCAAAAATGACAAGGTTCAAAAGCGCTACACAAGACTGGCCGATCGGGTAAGGAGCACGCCATCCAGCACTCTTCAGGGCTTGGGGGAGTTCAACATCTGAAAAATATTGCCTGAAACACCTTGGGAATGCCCTTGGAAATGGCTATATTCGAAAAAGATGTCCGATGCAAAGCAAAGTGGATGGTACTACGAAAATGGAGGAAAAGGAGCACAAGAGAAAAAATAAACGGAGAGAATATGAGCTGAAGGATGATAAACGGAGAGAAAATAAGGAGACATGGAAGGCAGGCCCAACTGGTATTTATATACACTTTCACTATCTGAAAGATACTATCTGAAAAAGATACTCTCTGAAGCTGAAAGATACTTTCTGAAGCTGAAAGATACTTTCTGAAAAATATTCTCTGAGGGACTCTCTGAAGCTCCCGCTCTTACAAGAAGCCATACACAAGGAGGTGTAAAATGGCACAAGCAAACCAAGAAACTGATGGAACAGTAAATGCTCAAGGTAATGATGAATTAGCAAAAGCCAGGGAAGGCGATACGGTAAAGGTTCACTACACAGCCAAACTTGAAGATGGCACGGTATTTGACTCCTCGATCATGCGTGAACCCCTGGAATTTACCATAGGTGAAGGGCTGCTTATCCCCGGCTTTGAACGTGCGGTGATTGGCATGTGCCCCGGGGAATCAAAAACCGAGGAAATCTCATCCGAGCGCGCCTATGGTCCTCACAGGGAAGAAATGGTTCTCGACGTTGATAAAAATCAATTCCCGCCGGAACTAGAGCCGGAAGTCGGCCAGCAGTTACAGATACGACAGGCAAATGGACTGGTAACCGAGGTGATTGTAACAGATATTAACGACTCGCAGGTAACCCTGGATGCAAACCATCCCCTGGCAGGAAAGGATCTGGTGTTTGATATTCAACTGGTTGAGATCAATGAACCACAAACGGCCGATTGATCCCTAACCGACCGATTGATCCCTTGAGCTATGATCCCTTGATTCATTATCAAGTGATCAATGATCGATCGATCATGATTATGATTATATGAGGGCCTATAGCCTCATATACTGCTGTAGAGTCTTAATGCTATGCTGTAGAGTCTTAATGCTATAGAGTGTTATAGGATATTATGAGATTATATACTATCATAGGCTATTAGACTATCATAGACTTTTATAGACTGTTATAGACTTTTGTAGGCTGTTAAATAAACAGCATTGACGCCGGTAAGTCTTGAAACTTACCGGCGTCAATTTTTTCATCCCCCGATTTATACCTTTCCTCTTTAAGGTTTTATTTTCCTTCTTGTAATGATCTCGATTATCTTGTAATATGTTGATACACCTGAACGTAAAGTTGACACAAGGAAACTAACGATGCCCCAATTACTCGGCATACGAATTCGGAATTTTAAATCGCTTGCGGATGTGAGACTTGGCCGGATCGAATATGGCCTGGTAGAACCCTTGCCTCCGATCAGTTGCTTTATCGGTCCGAATGGATGCGGAAAGTCAAGCCTGCTCGATGCATTTGGCTTTCTGGCTGACTGTCTCAGAAAAGGGGTTGAGGCTGCCTGCGACCAACCTCAACGGGGCGGTTTTAATAAACTACGCACGCAGGGGAGCACAGATCCTATCAAATTTGATCTCTATTATCGGGAAGCTCCCTCCTCAAGACCTATTACCTATTACTTCGAGATAGGAGAAGTCAATGGTGTTCCGATCGTACTCAGTGAGCGTTTACGCCAGCGGCGTAAAAACCAAAAGTATGGTCAACCCTTTACCTTTCTTAATCTTGAGCACGGAAAAGGGGTGGTCTGGGCTGGTGAGAAGACGAAAGACGAGGAGGGTGCGAGACAACAGGAAATTAAACTTGAGGATAATGATCGCCTTGGGATTACAACACTTGGACAATTATCCGAACACCCCCGAATTGTAAGCCTGAGAGCCTACATCGAGAACTGGTATCTTTCGTATTTTGTTCCCGATGCTGCACGCCGCCTTCCACCGGCAGGAGCCCAAAAACACCTCGATCGCACAGGAGAAAACCTCGGCAATGTGGTCCAATACCTTGAGCGGAGTCAAAGAGCGCACTTTGATCGTATCCTGGACCGGATACAGAAAAGAATTCCCGGTATAGAAAAAATTCGAACCAGGCAAAGCCCGGATGGACGCCTATTACTGGAATTCAACGAGATGGGTTATCATGATCCATTCTACCAGCAAAGCATGTCTGATGGCACGCTCAAGATGTTTGCTTATCTTTTACTCTTAGAAGATCCGGAGCCACCCTCGCTTATCGGCATCGAAGAGCCGGAGAATGGGCTTTACCACAAGCTTCTTGAGGAACTCGCCAGGGAATTTCGACGTCATGCTGAGCAATCAAAAGGGAAGATGCAAGTATTACTCACGACCCATTCTCCCTATTTCGTGGATGCTCTCAGTCCGAAGCAAGTATGGTTGATGGAGAAGGATGAGAAGGGGCATACGCAGGTCAGAAGAACCGCAGATATGCCGGCGGTTGAGGCCCTCGATAAAGAGGGTATCCCCTTGGGGAGCTTATGGTATAGCAATCATCTTGAAGAAAGGTTTGAAAGGTGAGATTGCACATTCTGGTTGAGGGGCCATCGGAAAAGGCATTCCTGGACGGCTGGTTACCTCGTTTTCTGCCCCCGCAGCATACGTATAAAGTCATACCTCACCGGGGCAAGGGGAGAATTCCCCAAGATCCATCTCTGAAGCCTGACCCGAAGCGTCAGGGATTACTCGATCAATTGCCTGCAAAACTAAGGGCCTTTGGTAAGGAATTCAATCCTGATGTAGACAGGGTCGTAGTACTGGTCGATTTGGATAAAGATGATTGCCTTGACCTTAAAAAAAGTATGGTCAATCTCCTTGAGTTTTGTACTCCCCGGCCACCAACAGTACTATTCCGTATTGCCATTGAAGAGACGGAAGCTTTCTACCTTGGAGACAAGGCTGCAATCAAGCGGGCCTTTCCAAAAGCGAAGCTGCATAAAATAGACTCTTACAATCAAGATAGCATCTGCGGCACATGGGAACTATTCCAAAAGGTTATTGATGCGAATAGCGATGATAAAGTCGCGTGGGCCGAACGGATTGGACCGCACCTGACAACGCAATGGAGTGGATCACAGGCAAATCGATCCGATTCCTTCAGGCAATTCTGCAAAGCGATATTGCGGCTTGTTGGCGAGCCGATTGATTAAAACATACCGATTAAACCGCAATGATGCAACCGGAAGCTAAAATCAAAATCGGATGCTGCGGAGATTAACTATTACTACAGCTTCCAATGAACGAAAGATTGAATAAAGTGAACACAGCGTAGTATACTACAGGAGAAACGCTATCAGCCCCCCCTGACAGGAGCTCTGACAGGAACTCTGCTACGGAGACAATGAAGATACCCCATCAAACACAGCACCAAACCCCGAAGCCTTACGAAAATGAGCGGCCCACAGCCTATGCAGATCGCATTGGGCGGTGGTATGCAGCGCTGGTATCACAAAGGCATAAAAAGGGACTTGGCCAATATCTGACGCCTGTTGAAATCGCCACGTTCATGGCCAGGCTCTGCAACCAAGTGAACCATAGTCCATTGCATAGGCCGTTACGCGTGCTTGATCCAGGTGCAGGCGCAGGCATTCTTTCATGTGCACTTTGTGAAGTTCTGGCTGAGCGTCGAATCAAACAGGAAGGGCCGGAAGAGCAAGGCAAGCCGGAAGAAGGGCCAGAAGGGCCTCTAGTGCCGCAAGGTATCGACTTGGAGGTATGGGAGATGGACGCGGAGCTTGCAATTCACTTGGCTGCATGCCTATCGTATGCCAAAGAGTGGCTTCAGGCAAGTGGAAGTGAAATAACTCTCACGTTTACCATCAACACGGATGACTTTGTGTTGGCTTATGCTGAGACGTTGGATAACTCCCTTAAGCTGTTTCCGGGAAGATCAGGAGAGACGGAAAGGTTCGATCTGGTCATCTCAAATCCTCCTTACTTCAAGGTTGCCAAGTCTGACCCTCGTGCCCAGGCCGCCACAGCAGTAGTACATGGCCAACCGAACATCTATGCATTCTTCATGGCCATTTCCGCCTCATTGCTCAAACGGGGCGGAAGGTTTGTCTTTATCACTCCGCGCAGTTACGCTGCCGGGCCATACTTTCAACTGTTCCGAAAGCGCTTCTTTGCGATCATGCAGCCAGAGGCTATTCACCTTTTTGGCTCTCGCCAGGATGCTTTCAATCGGGATGATATTCTCCAGGAGAATATCATCCTTGTAGCCAGACGATCAGATGGCTGGTCTAACCGACCCGGCAGGGAGAAAAAAACGGTTGAAGCAGAAACGGGTACGGTTGAAACGGTTACGGTTGAAGAAGAAACGGTTGAGGTATCTTCAAGTGCTGGTATAAGGGATTTATCCACAATTGATTTATCCATGCCAATCAAGCGCACTGTTCCCTTGTCCGACATCCTGGACCTGACCAGCAAGGATAAGGTTCTTCGAATTCCGGTTGCAGAAAATGACGATCATACTGATCGCCTCGTGCGCTCCTGGCGGGGTAATCTTCACACTTACGGCTTAGAAATCTCAACCGGCCCGGTTGTCCCTTTTCGGGCCACCTCATTGCTTTCCAGGGAGGGCAATGTACCAAAGGCACATGCACCTCTTCTCTGGATGCAGAATGTAACAGCCATGAAGGTTGAATGGCCCACAGAGGCAAGAGGCAAAGAACAATACATTGCAATCAATGCCGCTGCTTCCAGGTCATTGCTGGTAGTGGACAAAAATTATGTTCTCTTGCGGCGGTTTAGTGCCAAGGAGCAGCATCGGCGGTTGATTGCTGCACCTCTCCTGGCACACAGGATGGGGTCGCCGCTTATAGGGTTAGAGAACCACCTGAACTATATCCATCGGCCCGGCGGCTCCTTGACTCAAGAAGAGGCTTACGGATTGGCGATACTTTTAAACAGCGCTTTGCTGGATACCTTCTTTCGAACCTACAATGGCAATACACAGGTCAGTGCCACGGAACTGAGGGCTATGCCGCTTCCACCGCTTGATGTTATCATAGAACTCGGCAGACGGGCCATGACCTTATCCAACCCTGTCGAAAGAATAGACTCGCTGATTGAGGATACTCTGAATATCGGCACCAAAACAGTTACGGTCGATAAGGTTGCGCATGGCTAAGATCGAAGAGGCGAGGGCTATCCTGAAAGCATTAGGTTTTCCTACTCCGCAGCAAAATGAAATGTCTGCCTTAACACTTTTGGCCCTATGCGGCCTTCGGTAAGTAGCTGCTCACACTAACGCCTCCACCCGGTGAAGTATACTCCGTCGCCCAGCCAATCAGGCAGCTAACTCTTGCCTAATTTCTTCGCGCTTGCTCCAAAGGACAGGGTTAACGTCGTAGTTTCTCAAAGCGTCAAGAACTCCCGATGAAATTGGCTGGTCAGAATCATTCAAAAAGGCATAGGCCCTGGAGTCCGAAGGACGTACTTCTTTTGTATCTATCCATGAAAATGTTAAGATCTGGGCAGTATTCTTAGCCGGATGGTTAATGGCCTTAACGATCCTCTCCGGCTGATTCCTTGACTTGGGGATTACAAAGTCAAAAAGGTGATCATATCCACTTTTGCCGGAAAATTTCACCCTTGGCGTGTATCGAATATCCACAAGGTCAAACCAGACGGCCACATCCTCAAAAAATATGCTGGCCACCAATGGTTCGGCCAGGAAAAACATATCATTGACAGCTAAGGCAGCCTGAATGAGATTGTGCTTGCGAATAGAAAAATTGTCCGCAGAGGCATGGATTTCAAGCCGATTTTCGTTTAACTGCACCCCGAATCCATTCAAAACCATTTTGAGAATGGCCTGCCTTTTATCACCTCTCAGGTTACAGCCGGATTGCAGCAAGTCTTCAATCACATAGCCATCATCGGTGAGGAGATAGCCTCCATTTTGGCGTTTGGCGTAGATTTGTAAATAATCATTATGCCGATCCAGGTATGGAGTCGTAATCTGGACCCAGTCATCAATCTGCCGTAGCGTGCTTTTATCTTTCAGCCAGGCTACATATCTATCAAGTAATACTTGAACTTCTTCTATCATGTGTTCTTCTATCATACGTTCTTCTATCATGCGTTCTTCTATCATACGAAGAGGCCTCTTCTGATAGTCGGAGGCTTCGAATGGATTGGCGGTACTCTCCCCGACTTAGCGATCAACCTTCCAGACCATCCGGGCCACGCATCCGGTGAGCACTTTATTTATCATCCCCGGCTTGCCCTGCATTCCCTGCTGACCCTGCTGTCCTTCTCTACCCAACTGGCTCCGTTGGCCCCCCTGCCCTGCCTGGCCTGCATTGCCCCCCTGCCCTCCGTGGCCATGCTGGGCCATGCCCTGCAAAAAGGAAAGGATTCGCTGCCGGATTTGCTCCTCATGCCCTTCCACCCCTTCCGCAGGTTCCATCCCTTCAACATATTCCACATGTTCGTGAAACAGGTCAAAGAGTTGATCAGCTTCCGCCTCCGGATCGACCATGTTCTCATATCTGTGGTCCTGGAATTCAACAGAAGGGCGATACCCCATAGTGTAGAGCAAATTAAAGGGAAAGGTAATGTCACCCGCATTTTGGTCAAGATCTTTTCCGCTCAGGTGCCGCCATACAGCCTCCATGATATTTTGCTTTCGTTCGCCGGTCCAGGTCGCCAGGCTGCACCATTGCCTGCTGGTAGAGAGAAATTTCAGGAATGTTTCCGGCCCGGTGATGGCAGGAGTCATGTGGCCGAAAGAAAGGTCGAAGGCAGACCGAAATCCCAATTGGTCAAGGTCAGCCTTGTGCCAGTCCAATTGCAAAGGAGTAATCCGCGAGGCAATTTCAGCAGGGGTTTCTTCCTTGAGGTAGCGGAGCATACCTTCAGATACATCCACGGCTGTTACAAAGGCACCAGCCTTAGCAAAAGGAATGGCAAATCTGCCGGTTCCGCAGCCCAGGTCAAGAATCTTAATTCCCTCCCTGAGTATGTTCCTCCCTTTCAGGAGCGAAATCATTGCATCTCTCACCGGATCTTCACTGGCCGCATTCCATCTCTGGCTGAAATCTTTCGAGAGCTTATCCCATCGCTTTGCTTTAACAAACTCTTTGCTTAAGCCTGTCTGGGCCTGCTTTTCAACCTGTTCCCACTGACTTATCCAGAAACCCGGGTCCAGGCAGGGATTTTTATATTGATGTGGATTCTTGTCTTGATGGGTATTTTTGTCTTGATGGTTATTTTTGTCTTGATAGATATTCTTGCCTTGATAGATATTCTTGCCTTGATGAAGATTTTTGTCTTGATCGGGACAATTGTTCTCGCGAGACCCTTTCTTCAGCAGCACGACCGCACTCCCCTCTTCTGGCTGATGCCAGCGCCGTCCAACTGGAAAAAGCTGTCCTGACTGCATGGAATGCAGACAATTTTTTCATCCCAGACCCGCCCCCGCGTTTCCATGACCTTTTCTCCGCACAGAGCGCAGGTGTAGCTTCTGAAAATGGGCGCATACTTTTCAGAGTCTACCTGAACTTCATGAATGGTCAAAAGCTCCTCCTGCGGTATGGTCAAAAGGTCGTAAGAGCCCCTCAAAAACAATTTTTTCAACAGTTCCCCTTCCTCCGGAGTTCCTCTCCTTTTGGTGACCACCTTATCAAATAATTCCTGGGAGCCGGGGTATATTTTCTCTTGCATGGCATCCAGGATTTCCCTGACCTCAGGCCGGACACAGACCCGAAAAGCCTTGCCTTCCCGCTTGATCAGGGTAAATGCGTTTTTCCCCAGGTCGCGATAGATCAAGGCATTATTGCCGAAGGTGCAGCCTGTAGTGATCTGAATACCATCCGAAAAGCAGTTGTTGCATTCAATGATGCAGGTAACCTTTTCCATACCATCCGCTGATTCCTCGCCCAATTTGCGAACAGCCAGACAACCGGCTATAACGCCCATAGTGACAAAGCTGCACAGGTGGCCGTGAAGCTCGGCAGCCTTCTGGATTAATCCTCTCAGGTCCTGCTTCTGAACCATCTCCTGAATGGACAAACGCGGATTTTGCATCATTTCCGGAATACCTGCCAGATCAATGTCTCTAATTTCTCTACCTCTGACTTCTCCATCTCTGATATTCATGTTCAGCATTCTCCTTTTTGAGGAATACGTTGGATAGCTCCCTAATAGTAGGACAGCCCACAATAGTAGGACAGCCCACAATCAAAATAGGGTTGGCTGGTTGAGTCAATAAGTTTACGAGAACCAAAGCATTTGGTCAACACTTTACTGCAAGAGAGGGAATTATTTCTCATAAACTCTCATAAAATCCCATAAACTCTCAGAATTGATAGCACTTCCCTTGACTACTATTTTCACCTTATGATATCTTTTCCTCGCACCTTGCTCTATGATTGAGCAAACTATAATTTTCAGTGCCGGGCAACCGTTTTTTTTCATTCCCGCTTTCACGGGAATGACGTTTGAGCCCTTTGTTTAATGGTCGGTACTTTTTCTTAATGGTTAAGACTTTTTTTAAAAAGTGTTTGCTAGATAGTCATAATTTATAGATTTAGCGGAAAAATTATTGATTTACGTAAAAATAGAAAAAATTACGAAAAGATGTACTGATTACTCACTACCGGACACTTTTAATTCTCGCTCCAACCGGAGACAGCCAAGCTGTTGACCAAGTTCGCCAGCAGGCAACATCTGTCATTCCCGCGAAAGCGGGAATCCAGAAGCTCATGGAAGAAAGACTGGATTCCCGCCTTCGCGGGAATGACGGGTAAGGCGTCTAATCGTGCGCCTCTCTAACAGTGTCCGGTGGAGAGACTGATTATAGTCATTTGTAGTCATTGCCGATAGTATTTGCAGTGACTTATATTGATTGCTGATGGTAAACGATAGAGGGACGCGCAGAAGATGAAGAATATTTTAAAGTATTATCTAATAGTTGTGGGATTTTTGACCACCCTGTTCATGGTGTTTTTTGTGATTTTTATCTTCAGTTTAGTGAGCAATATCGGAAAGATTTCTCCACGCGTGACTGAAAAGGAGAAGACCCTGGCCGATAAGCCGTATTATCTGGAATTGAGCCTGGTTGGAGATATCCAGGATCAGGAAGTTACAGACATCCACAGATTTATGCAATTAATTGAAACCCGGTCAACATATCAGCTCTTGGATCTAATTAACACCATTGACAATGCCGGGCGTGATGGACGTATTAAGGGATTGGTCATAAAAAGTCTGGATGCGCAGGCTGGCCTGAACACCTTTTTTGAATTGAGCGATAGCCTGAACCGTTTTCGAAAACAGGGGAAAAAGGTCTATGTTTTCTTAAATGAGGCGGATAACCAAAACTATCTGCTAGCCTCGACAGCGGATCGAATCTTTCTCCAAAAAGAGGGGAATTTGTATATGCCGGGTATCTCCGGCTCGTTTATCTACGTGAAGGATACCTTGGCCAAGGTTGGGGTTGAGGCGGATTTTCTCCGTGCAGGACGGTACAAGAGCGCTCCTGAAATGTTTACCTCCAATGCCATGTCCGATGATACCCGGATGGCAAATACGGAGCTTTTGAAGGATGTCCAGGAAACCTTTATTGATACTTTGGTCAAAAACAGGAAATTATCCAAAAAAGAAGTAATCGAGTGCATAAATAAGGCACTTATCACCTCCAAGGAGGCACTGCAGTACAAATTGGTAGATACGATTTCCTATCGTGATGAATTTCTCGATACCGTGGAAAAAAAATTTTTTCCAGGAGTTGAGGCATTGGATTTCAACGAGTACGCTGAGGTTTCGCCAAAGTCGGTTAAAGGGGTCAGAGTCGATGCCCGGCGCAAGATTGCCATGATTATGGCCAATGGCACGATCCAGATGTCTTCTGATGGACATCAAGTAAGAGAGGCTTTCATTTCGCCTCAGGATGTCATGAGGAAACTGGAGGAGGTTGAGGATGACTCCAGTATCAAGGCTTTGATCGTGAGGGTAAACAGTCCGGGAGGTTCAGCCCTGGCCTCGGATATAATCTGGGACAGAATCAGGAAGCTGAATGCCAAAAAGCCTGTTTTCATATCCATGGGCTCTGTGGCTGCCTCAGGTGGTTACTATATTTCCATGGGAGCGGAACAAATTTATGCCGGTCGAGCTACTCTCACCGGATCAATTGGTGTTTTCGGTGGCAAATTTGTGGTGGCAAACCTGCTGGAAAAAGTCGGCGCCCATACGGAAACGATCGCCTTTGGTGATGGTGCGTCCCTGTTTTCTCCTGTCCAGAACTTTACCCCAAACCAGCGGCGTAACTTTGAAGAATTTCTGCACGATACCTATCACAGTTTTGTCTCTAAGGCATCGTTAAGTCGAGCCAGGAAGTATGAGGAGATAGATAAAGTCGCCCAGGGCCGGGTCTGGACTGGACAACAGGCTCAGCAGGTTGGCCTGGTGGACGGGATCGGCGGTTATTATGAAGTTATCCAGGCCGTGAAGAAAAAAATCGGGATCAGCCAGGATTTGGTTCCCACTATTGTTCAGATCAGGGCTGAATCAGAAAATCTGATGGATATATTGCGCATCCTCCCTTCATTTTTGCGAGAAAAGGCGGGTCTTTCCCCTCTCCTTGATGCAGAGCTGATGAGAAAGATTGATCATCTAAAGACGCTCAATAGCCTGTTTTCCAAGGAACGGTCACTTTACCTGATGCCTTATCTGGTAGAGATTCATTAATTAGGTATATAGGCTGTAGGCATTTAGATTGATAGGTAGAACAGACTGATAGTCTTTTTTAGACTGACAGGTAGATAGATTGTTGGCTTTTAGCCTAACAGCCTAACAGCCTGCATTCAAGATGATAGGATACATGAAAGCTCGGCTCACTGGGGTCAAAAGAATCTTGACTCCGGCAAGCGAAAGAGATTCTCGATTCAGCAGTTCTTTCTTTCCCCTGTGTCGCAGTCATTTCTTTTTCCTGTGTCATAGAGTTTATAAATACTGAGATTATTCCAAATAATACTCAAAGAAGGATACTCATAATGGGTATCCTTCTTTGCTTTCTGACTGCGTTGCCGTACAGATGTTGAAAGACAGAAAACGTAAGGGGCTGCAAATACTGCATATAAATTATACAGATTGTACTAAGGATACGAAAAATTGCTTAAGGTTGACGGAGACAGATGTCCCTTTGGTTTTTCCCCGAAAAGTTGGCCATATTCATCAGGAAGCTCTGACAAAACATCCCCCATTTCGCCCGGAGAGACGGTTTTCCGAAGGGCCGCCGCCACTGCTTGAGCCAGTTCTGCTGCGCGGTGATACCGTACATCAGCCCGTGCACTGACTCTGCTGTAGAAATCCTCCAGTAAAAAGCGATCGTTATTCTGCCGTCTGAGAAAGCATTCCTTTAACTCTTTCGTAATTTGAACTATGACATGGGTTCGTTACCCTGCCCTGCTAATCAGTAACTACTCAGGTTGTTTAGGCTGTAGGCTGTTAGGCTGTTAGGCTAACAGCCTACAGCCTATCTACCTACAGCCTATCTACCTACAGCCTATCTACCTACACCTATCTACCTGAGTAGTTACGCTAATCAGTATTTTTCCAGCAGGCGCAGATTTTGCACTTTTCAAAGCATGTACAGCGGAAAGCCAGGGAGGGAGGCTGAAGGCCAGAGTGCGGAAAAGACATAAGCACTTATTCTGACTCATGACTCCTGAATTCTGACTCCTGAATTCCGATTCCGTAATTCTGGTTCCTGAATTCTGACTCCTGGCTTTCGCTTCCGGCTTCTGATTCCTCATCTATAAATGACTTTGAAGGGAACGTTTCGCATGAAGAAGTGGATACTGGCGGGGATAATTTTTTCAGTTGGGATGGGTCTTATCTTTTCATTTGCCTGCACGCGAAGAGGGAGAAAGCATTCTTCTGATACGCTTATCATTGGTATAGGCAGGGACTGGAGTGTTGGCGATATCTGGTTGCACAAGGGTGAGAATTGCCTGATTTTTGAGACGCTTATCAGACAGGATAAGGAAGGCAGATATATCCCCTTCATTGCCGAATCGTGGGAGAAGAGCGAAGATGGGCAAGACTACACGTTTCGGATAAAAAAAGGGATTACCTTTTCCGATGGAACGCGGGTAACAGCCTACCACGTCAAAGAATCCTTCATCTACATAGAAAAAAGCAAAGAGATGGTGAAAACCGCCAGCGGTCATCCAGGGCACTATCAGAGCCCAGGGCAGAACAAAGGAGGTGGTAATAAAGGAGTGGGTAATAAAGAAGGTGATGACAAAGGAGAGGTTGATACCGTAGCCTATAATCTGCCACGCTGGAGCGCCCTCAGTTCCGTGGATGTTCTCGATGAATACACAATCCGGTTTCACTTGGAGCAGCCGTATAACTTATTTCTGGATGAATTGGCCACAACGCATTTGAGCCCCATTCTCAAGCCATCGCCGGATGAAAAAGTGCCGGGTTTTATCGGAACGGGTCCTTATATCAGATGTACGGGTCCTTCTATCACCGGTAATGCACGCGACGGAGCGATTCCCCACTCCATTGAACAGAAAGGTGCACAATATGTCCTGCTGGTCAAGAATCCACACTACTGGCAGGGAGAGGTCAAGGTTCCCCGTATTTACCTGAAAGTCATTCCTGATCCAAAGACGCGAGTCATCGCTCTTAAGGCAGGTGATATCGATTTAACCGGCATCGATAGTGCTGACCAAATCCCCCTTGACATGATTCCTCAGCTCAAGGCCAGCCACCTTTCAGTCGAGAAGATCTCCAGCCTCGATCCTGCGGTCCATGCACTGGCCTTAAATTACCAAAAGGAGCCATTCACTGATATTAATGTGCGAAAGGCCATTGCCATGACCATAAGCCAAAATAAAATCAACGATCTTATTCATGATGCAGCCTTAAGCATCGATGGCCCTGTTCCGCAGAACAGTGCACTTTATAATCCACTGATAAGGCGAAGGCGGAACAATGTATCTGGGGCCAGACAAATGCTGGCTGAAGCAGGATGGACTGACCGGAGTGCGGATGGAACAATCATGAAAGATGGAAAAAGGTTTTCGGTCACGCTTTTCTGTAATTGTTTTGATCCGGTTTATAAGGCGGTTGCTGAAGAAATTAAAATCCAGTTGCAAGAGGTCGGCATTGCGGTACACGTGCAGTACACGGAATTGAGCAAACAGATTGAGCGGATGCGAAACAAAACGTTTGAAATGGCCCTCTGGCCGCAAATGCGCTATCCTATGTTCTATTATACAAAGTGCCCTTCCTGGCTCAGTGTTTATCAAAGCCCTGAGCTTGATGACGCCTTTTCTGTCTTCCTTTATTCAAATGATCCGGCTGAAAGCCAGCAGGCTTTTTACACAACCCAGGAACTTATTACGGAAAGTTGCGTACAACCCTTTTTCTTTGAGGTCTTCAACGTAGTTGCCTGGAACAACACGAGGCTCATTGAATTTGAGCCACTTTCAGTGGGCTGGAATCTGGGCATGGATTTATGGAAGGCAAGATTATCCCAGAGCATATAACCCTGACATAGGAAGCCTCATAGTGGAAGCCTCATAGTGGAAGCGGTTTCCATCCGCTTGCAAAAGTGCAAGGCACAGTCACCATAGACAGTCACCATAGGAGGAAAGTATATCCTTCAAAATACGACGAGCTATGAAGTCATCCTCGACAAAAAGTGATTTCATGAAGTGATTTCATGATCAGTTCTCCTTGTATTTGTATGACATGGGGGACAGTTGTTGCAGGCTCTCCCAACTAAAACAGGACAATGCTGTCTGCAGGTTCACCATTTCCCGTTCAATCTGCTCAAGCAGCAGGCCGCATTTGTCCATATCGCCTCCTTTGGCGGCAAGCTCAAGATGAAAGGCTTCATCTGAAAACTTGCTCGCTCCAATATTGGAAGACCCTCCTTTTAAGGTATGTGCATGGCGCTCAAGGAGACTGGCATCTCCACAAGAGAACGCATCTTTCATTTTTTGAATCTGCTGCGGCGCTTTTTCAAGAAAAAGATCCGTGACCTCTTTCAAAAGCACAATATTTCCATCCAGATTATCCAAAGCACCTAAAGCATCAAACAGTTCCCTGGATGATGTGTTTCCCCTGGATAATATCTCATCCACGGATAACGCCCCCTCTCTTGATCGAATCTTCCGAAAGTATAAAAAAAATCAAACAATTATCATCTTTGCCCTTTTGGAATATCCGCTAGATAACACCTTTTCTTTGGCTAATGCCCTCTCCCCGGCTGATGAGCGGAAGGATTCAGCCTGGTCGTTGGCCAGGCTTAAGGCAGAGAAAACACTCTCGATCTCCTTCTCAAGCTCCGCCATTTTGACGGGCTTTGAGATATAGCCATCCATGCCCGCATCAAGACACCTTTCCCTGTCCCCTTTCATGGCATGGGCTGTCATGGCAATAATCGGCATGTGTTGAGCGGAAACTTTTTCCTTCTCGCGAATGATCTTAGTAACTTCGATGCCATCCATGATCGGCATCTGGACATCCATCAGGACAAGGTCAATTTGATGTTTCTCAAGGAACTCTAGCGCCCTTCGCCCGTTTGCGGCTACATGGACCGAATAGCCCTGCTTTTGCAATATTCCGACCGCTACCCTTTGATTGATGAGATCATCCTCAGCCAGCAGGATCGCCATGTCTCGTTTTTGCTTCTTTTCCCGAATGGAGTGTCGGGTGATCAGGGATTTCCCCATTCCCGGAAATTTCTCGGCATAATCCTGGTCCCTGCACAGCATTTCATTTCCCAGAACCTCAGTGATCGCATTGAAAAGTTCGGATTTTTTGATCGGTTTGAGAAGATAGGCTGAGATACCCAGCGATTTGCAAATATTCGCATCCCCCCTTTGACCCAGGGATGTAAGTATGATAATTTTCGTACCGCTAAAAGCGGGATTCTCTTTCATTCGGCGGCTTACCTCAAAGCCATCCATGCCTGGCATCTGAACGTCCAGAAGAACCAGATGGTAGGGCCGGATATCCAGGACCGCCCTTTCCATGTCAGCCAGGGCACTCTTTCCGTCACTGGCTTCTGCGGGCACAAACCCCCAGGAAGAAGCCATCTCCTGCAGGATCATGCGGTTGGTGTCATTATCATCCACAATCAGGATGGGTAAGCCCCGCCAGTCAAATGGTCTGAATACTGCCAATGTGGATTTTTGTTCAGGCTGAAAGGTGAATCTGGCAGTGAAATGAAAGGTGCTTCCCTTGCCTAACACACTTTCCACCCAGATCTCTCCTCCCATCATTGTCGTTAACTGCTGAGAAATGGAAAGGCCCAATCCGGTTCCCCCATATTGTCGGGTAGTGGAGCCGTCAACCTGGCGGAAGCTTTCAAAAATAACTTCCAACTTGTCCTTGGGAATGCCGATTCCCGTATCCGAGACAGTGAAATGAAGAAGGGCGGATTCTTCATCTTTGTTTTTAACATCACAGGCAATCACTACCTCGCCTTTTTCAGTAAACTTGATGGCATTGCCTGCCAGGTTTACGATGATCTGGCGCAGCCGGCCCGGGTCTCCGATCAGAAGAGTGGGGACATCCGGCTTGATATGACAGGCAATCTCCAGCCCCTTCCTGTGGGACTTCAGGGCCAGAACATCGACTGCCGTCTCCATAGCTGTTCGCAGATCAAAGTCGATCTCTTCCAAGTCCAGATGCCCAGCCTCCATTTTGGAAAAATCCAAAATATCGTTGAGCAGATCCATCAGGGAATCCGCAGAGGTTTTAGCCATATTCAGATACTCATGCTGCTCGATAGTCAACCGGGTATCCAGCGACAGGTCAATCATGCCGATGATGCCGTTCATGGGTGTGCGGATTTCATGGGACATATTGGCCAAAAACTCGCTTTTGGCTTTGCTTGCAGCCTCGGCTGCCTCCTTGGCCTGGAGTAATGTCTCTTCCATATATTTACGGCTGGTGACATCGCGGGCAATACCGGTTGTGCCGATGACCTCCCCCTGATCATTATAGATAGGCGTCTTTATGGTCTCTATCCAATAGATCCTGCCATTTTTATCCTCCAGATGTTCAACGAAAAGATTCCTTGCCCCCCTTTGAATGACTTCTCTATCATCTGCCCTGTACTTTTCAGCCAGATGCCTGGGCCATGCATCCAAGTCCGTTTTCCCTACCAGATCATCAGATTTAATGCCGCACATTTGGCCATAGGCATCATTGGCGATAATGATCCTGCTCTCCTTATCTTTCAGCCAGGCGATATCTGGAATATTGTCGAAAATGGCTTTCTGCTGGCGCTGGCTCTCCCGTAAAGCCCTCTCAGTTCCCTTGAGGTCACTTATATCACGGCGAATACAGTAGAGTAAACGTCTGCCGAAAAGCTCAATCACATGCACCGAAACCAGAATATTCCTTATCTGCCCTGATTTGGTGAGATGTTGAGTTTCAAAGGCGTCATGACCCTCGACCAATACCCTCTCGATATGGGTTTGCAGTAATTCGGACTTTTCAACCGCATTGATATCAGAAATCCGCAGTTTGGTAAACTCCTCTCTTGAATAGCCCAGTTGCTTATGGGCAGTGGAGTTGAACTCGACGGGCAGCATAGTTTGAGGATCGATAATCACGACTCCGTAAGGTGAATGATCAAAGAGCGTGCGATAGCGGATTTCCGCCTCTCGAAGTTCCTCCTCCATTCTCTTTCGTTCGGTGATATCCTCGCCGGAATTTAACGTGCCTGTAAAGTTTCCTTTCTCATCACGCAAGGGAGCATTATGCCAGGCAATCATTCTTTCCTCGCCGCTTTTGGTCAAAAGCGGGGCTTCGAAATATTCGACCGACTTTACATCTCCAGCCATCATCATTTCAAAACTCATTTTTAGTTTATCTCTAAAGATTTCCGGAACAAAACTGTAACAGCTTTGGCCAATGATTTCATCTTCCTTGTATCCTGAAATCTCACAACCCTTTTTATTAACCAGGGTAATATTATGATCTCTATCCGTAACGATAATGATAACCCCAGCTACATCAAGGTACTTTTGTGCTCTGTCCCTTTCTGTACGTAACTTCTCCTCTATCTGCCTGCGCTCTTTTTCCTGCCTGTCTCTTTGCAACCGTGCCTGAAGGACCGGCGCCAATTTATCGGCGATAGTTTCCAGCATTTTCCGGTCCCTGGCTGTATAGTCTGTCTTTTTGTTAGCTACCGCAATTTCTCCGATAACCTCCCCTTGAAAGATAATGGGTACAATCAGGGTCCTCAGTATCGGAATATGGCCTTCAGGCACGGAAAGAGGTTCATTTGAGACGAGGGTTATCTTCTCTATGAGAGCCCTGCCCCAGATGCCACCCCAAATCCGGCGGGGAAACACAATATCTTTGCTGGCCACCTGGCACTGATCCCAGATATCCCTGGTCATGGAGGGGCAGACCATCGCTCCATCCTGATCGATATATCCGAAAAATCCATATTTGCTTTCCATGAAATTTAGGATAACCTGCAATACTTCTGCATACATTTCATCATCGGGGACGGTGAGGAAAATATCAGCAATTTTATTTCGGATAGTCAGTTCCTGCCTTGATGTGTCCAGTGCATCTTCCGCCAGTCTTCGCCCGGCAAGGTCATGATGCAATTGACTATTAAGCTGATTCAATTGGCAATAATTGAGCAAACATCGACTTATAGAGATGCTAATAAGTATCAGAATCAATCCGGAAAGTTGTCCTACAGAGGCGATTATCACTATAGCCGCAATGAATGCCGCCATGCTGATAAGATTGAAAAAGGTACTCATCTTGACGCCAATAAGTTTTTTCTTCATAAGCGTGGATCCCTATTATTCTAAGGTTATCAACCTCATCCTAGGTCTTGGGGTGAAAATTAAAAAAAGTCAGGAGTCTAGCCAGTTTCTGTTTATTAATCGGTTTGATCATATAGAAATTAGCTCCTCCTTCGGCAACCGCTTTGTTCATACTGCTCAGATCATCGACTGATGTAATCATAATCACTTTCACCCTCTGCGGATCTTTGATACCCAAGAGCATCTCCATCTCGCGGATTTGCCTGAGTGCGTCCTGACCATCTACTTTGGGCATCATGATATCCATACAAATCAAGTCGAATGGACTGTTCTCCTTCCAGGCCGATAGAAAGGAACGAACCGCTTCTTCCCCGTCAACAGCGATATCACTTTTCCCATACGGGGAAAGAGATTCCTTCAAAATATGGCGAGCGATGAAGTCATCCTCAACGATGAGTGCTTTCACAATCTTATGCCTCCTTTAATCCGAAGCGGCTGCGCCTTAATTGATATGCTAGATCCCTAGTATTCTGTTCGGCACAAGCAGCATTGATCTCCTGGAGCAATTCAGCAGGTTTTTTGAATATCCAACTTCATCACTACCGGATACGAAGGGGGGTAGTTTGAATGGCACTTACATAAGCCAAGAAGGTAACTGTTGAGGGGAAGTGAGGACACGAAGAGCACGAAGAGGCACGAAGAGCACGAAGATAAAAAGATAAGTAAGAGAGGGGAAAGAACCCATGTCATAGTTCAAAAGCGTAGCTGTTTTTTTCATTTTGAGATTCTGGCAGGTGTTTTCTAACTCTTAGCTCCTGGCTCATTTGTCAGAATTGGCTCTCTCTCAGATTCCCCTGGTAAGGTTTAATCTCTTCGTGGTCTTCGTGGTCCTTCGTGCTCTTCGTGTCCTTTCTTCTGTTTTTCTCTCTTGGCTTATGTAAGTGCCATTCGGTTTAGTTTCTGTAAGAGAGAGCTTTAATTTTCCTCGTGCGCTTTGGTTTCCTTCATGATAATTTTCCTTATGTGAGGGAGAAAATACCTCATGATCTCAGATTTTACCAGATCTGGACGATAATAATGGTATAACCAAATGGTAAGCAGGACAGGGTGAAAAACCTATGTCATAGTTCAAAGGGTGGATTTTCTTCCTCCTTGCTATCCTCCGCGACTTTTGTCCTTGCCATCTTCACCATAAAAAAAGGCTACATGAAAGAGAGACTTGGAGAGCTACTCCTCAAAGCAAAAATGATTACCGAAGAGCAACTCCAGCAGGGATTGGAGGAGCAAAAAAAATCCGGTGGGCGGTTAGGCTATAACCTGATCAATCTGGGTTTTTTGAAAGAGGAGGATATACTCTGGTTTTTGAGCAAGCAGTACGGGGTTCCAACCATCAATTTGAACAGCTTTGATGTAGATGAGGATGTGGTCACCCTCATCCCGCAAGACCTGTCAAGAAAGTATAGCTGCCTTCCCATCAGCCTTGCGGCCAACATCCTGACCCTGGCCATGGTCGATCCTTCCAATGTCTTTGCCATCGATGACATCAAATTCTTTACCGGCTTTTCCGTGGAAACCGTAGTCACCTCCATTCGATAAATATTATCGAAAGGTAAAAACTTCCACAGAAGAGATTAATGCCAAGGATTACGATTTCGATGACCAGAGAAGCCTGGATGGCGATATTGCGGATGAACTGGATGATGCGGTTGTAGATATCGATGATTTCGATAATATTGTTAAAGGTGCAATTGACGATGTGGAAGTGGTGGAAGAGCAGGAGGAAGACGGGGTACTGGACGTTGATGCTCCGATTGTTAAATTAGTCAATGGCATCCTGATCAAAGCGATAAAAATGGGGGTGAGCGATATTCACATTGAACCTTATGAAAAAAGCTTTCGTGTTCGCTATCGTACGGATGGTGTCCTGCGCAAGGCTATGGGTTTGCCGCTCAAGATCAAGAATGCCGTGGTTTCCAGAATAAAAATCATGTCTAAAATGGACATCGCGGAAAAGCGACTGCCTCAGGATGGCCGCATCAAGTTGAAACTGGGGAAAAAGAGGGACATGGATTTTCGAGTTTCTGTACTCCCTACCCTTTTTGGGGAAAAGGTGGTTATGCGATTGCTGGATAAATCAAACCTGCAACTGGACATGAGTAAATTAGGATTTGAGCCAAAAACTCTGGAACTGTTCCAGGATGCTATCCACTGCCCTTATGGCATGGTCCTGGTGACCGGACCTACAGGGAGTGGCAAGACCACGACCCTCTACTCGGCCTTGAATCAGCTCAACGATGAAGCAACCAATATCATGACTGCCGAAGATCCGGTGGAGTTCAATCTGCTCGGCATTAATCAGGTTCAGGTCAAGGAGCAGATCGGCCTGAATTTTTCTGCTGCCTTGCGATCATTCCTGCGGCAAGACCCGGATGTGATCATGGTGGGGGAAATCAGAGATACTGAAACCGCTGAAATCGGGATCAAAGCAGCCCTGACCGGACATCTTGTATTAAGTACTCTTCATACGAATGATGCTCCGGGCACTATTGGCCGATTATTAAATATGGGGGTAGAACCTTTCCTCGTTTCTTCGGCAGTAATTTTGATTGTAGCCCAGCGGCTGGCCAGGAAAATATGTTCTCATTGCAAAGAAGAAATCAAAGTGCCGGAAAAGGCCCTGATCAGGATTGGTTTTTCAGCCGAGGAGGTCGAGACGTTGAAGATCTACAAGGGAAAGGGCTGCGCTGTCTGCAATAAAACCGGTTATAAGGGCCGGATTGCACTTTACGAAGTCATGAAAATTTCGGAAGGCCTTAAGCTACTTATTCTGAACGGTGCTCCGGTAAATGAACTGAAAGCTCATGCACGGCAAGAGGGAATGAAAACTCTCAGAGACAGCGGCTTGCAGAAAATCCGCGAAGGAGTTACTACCATCGAGGAAGTGCTGCGGGTATCCTTTGATGATTGAGGGTAAGACAGAATACAGGAATTCTAACTCCTTCTATTACTACTAATGCTACTAATGCTACTAATGCGACTAATGCGACTACTACGATTATGATCTCATGCTATGCTGAAGCGGGTATAAAACTACACGATCTCCTGGAAGCCATGTTTTCCCAGAAGGCTTCCGATCTTCATCTAACCATTGGGGTTCCTCCTCAGGTGAGGGTGAATGGACAAATCCGCCATACGGATTATCCTCCCTTGACTCCGGAGGATACGTGGCATCTTGCTTCCGAAATCCTGTCCGAAACTCAGAAAAGGAAGCTTAAAAAGAACCGCGAGATCGATTTCTCTTTTGGAATCAGCGGGCTGAGCCGCTTCCGCGTTAATGCCTACTTTCAGAGGGGAACACTGGCCCTGGCCATCCGATGTATTCCCTTCAGCATTCCCACCTTTCAGGAACTGAACTTGCCGGCGTTTATCAGCGAGCTGTGCGAAAAACCCAGGGGGCTCATTCTCGTTACCGGTCCTACGGGAAGTGGAAAATCAACCACTCTGGCGGCCATGATTAAATGGATCAATACCCATTCCCAAAAGCACGTCATAACCGTGGAGGACCCTATAGAATACCTTCACAACCACAATAAATGCATGGTTAATCAGCGGGAACTGCACTCCGATACCCACTCCATGGCCAGGGCGCTTCGATCTGTTCTGCGTGAAGACCCTGATGTGGTCATGATTGGGGAAATGCGCGATCTGGAAACCATAGAGGCTGCTTTAACCATTTCCGAGACAGGGCACCTTACCCTGGCCACGCTTCACACCGACTCCTGTATACAATCCATTAACCGCATCATTGATGTCTTTTCCCCGCACCACCAAAATCAGATCAGAACTCAACTTTCTTTCCTTCTGGAGGGAATTCTCTGCCAGCAGCTTTTACCTAAGATACTTGAAGAGGGCCGGGCACTGGCCCTGGAAATCCTTATTCCTAATCACGCTATTCGTAACCTGATCAGGGAAAACCAGGTTCAGCAGATATATAGCCTCATGCAGACCGGAAGCCTGAAGTATGGAATGCAGACAATGAACCAGGCGATATTTTCACTCTATAAGTTAAACCTCATCAGCAAAGAAATTGCTCTGGGAAGATCCTCATATCAGGCTGAGCTGCTTCAGATGATGCAAAACAACCTGGGTGGCGTAGCCGCTAGAACATAGAAGGAGGTAAGACAACACCATGCCTATATTTCAATACAAAGGAAAATCCCTGCAGGGAAAGCCTGCAAGTGGTGAAATTGAGGCAGAAGACGAAAAACAGGCGGCCAAGGAATTGAGGAAACAGGCCATTTTTGTTACCTCCTTACAGAAGAAGGCTAATTCTATCCATATTAAATTTCCCGGCCTGGGGAAAAAAAAGGTCACCACTCGTGACATCGTTATTCTTACCCGGCAGCTTTCCACCATGATCGATGCAGGGCTGCCATTGGTTCAGGCACTGGATATTCTCTGTGCGCAAACCGAGAATCAGACTTTGGCTCAAGGGATCAAGGAGGTCAAACAATCGGTGGAGGGAGGGACATCCTTTGGCGATGCTCTCCGCAAGCACCCCAAGATCTTCGATAACCTGTACGTCAACATGGTGGATGCCGGAGAGTTGGGAGGTATCCTTGACACCATTCTCACCCGACTGTCCATATATATCGAGCGGGCCATGAACCTCAAAAAGAAGGTTAAATCCGCTATGGTTTATCCTGCTGTCATTCTTATCGTAGCCGTAGTGATTGTGGCTGGTCTGCTCATCTTCGTTATCCCTCAATTTGCCAGCCTTTTCACCAGCTTCGGCGGGACCCTGCCCGCTCCGACCCGCATGGTTATGGCTATGAGCAACTTCCTGATCGGTTGGGGTGGAGGTGCCATAGCTATTGGTGCAGCATCCCTGATTGTAATCTTGAAGAAGCTTTATCATACGGACAAGGGGAAAATGGCCATTGACCGCATCCTCTTGAAAACCCCGGTTTTTGGCATCCTGCTCCGTAAGGTCTCAGTAGCCAAGTTCGCTCGAACTCTGGGGACCCTGATCAGCAGTGGTGTGCCAATGCTGGATGCTATGGATATTACGGCCAAGACCTCCGGCAACAAGGTGGTGGAAGCGGCCCTCTTTGAAACAAGGTCCAGCATCAGCGAAGGGAAAACTATGGCTGAACCTCTCTGCCAGAGCAGGGTTTTTCCCCCAATGGTGGTTCAAATGATTACTGTGGGTGAGACCACCGGAGCCCTGGACGGCATGCTGACCAAAGTCGCCGACTTTTACGATGATGAGGTGGACGTGGCCGTAGAAGCACTGACCTCCATGCTGGAGCCGATGCTCATGGTATTTCTCGGAGTGGTGGTTGGGTTTATCGTAGTAGCCATGTATCTTCCGATATTTAAACTGGCCGCGACTATCGGTTAGGTAAGGACAGGGGCAAAGGCACAGAGGCACAGAGTTTTTACCCTTTGCACCTTTGTGCCTTTGCCCCTTTGTGCCTTTTCTTTCTACGGAGATCATAATGATCAAGACGGAGGCTTCCCGATCAGCTTTCCTGGGGCAGGATCTATTAACGAAGATCAAGTGGTTAATCACGATCAGAGTCATCGTGGTAACATTGATTCTGGGCTCCATCACTATCCTTCAATGTATCAAAAATGCCCCTGCCCCCTTTTTCCCTTTCTCCACTCTGATTATTATTACCTATATCATGACCATTCTCTACGCCATGATCATTCGCCTGGAGCCGCCGAACCCGGTTTTTTTTGCCTATATCCAGATCTGTGGAGATCTGATCATTGAGACTACGCTTGTTTTTTATACCGGAGGGATACGAAGCCCATTCTCTTTCACCTATATCCTTACGATCATCACTACCAGTATCCTGCTGTCAAGAAAAAGCAGCCTGATTGTCGCCAGCTTCAGTGGCCTTGCCTACGCCCTGCTCCTGAGTTTTCAATTTGCCGGTCTCCTCATTCCTCCGCACAGCTACGTCCCGAAATGGGTTGAATTAAATCTCCCGTATGTTTCCCACACCATCTTTGCCAATATCTTTGCCTTCTATCTCACCGCCTTCTTAAGCGGTTACCTGGCTGAATTGCAGAGCAAAGCAGGGAAAGAGATCCAGGCCAGGGACGGCGATATTGCCCAACTTCAGACCTTCAACGAAAATATCCTTCAGAGCATGAGCAGCGGCCTGATCGTAACCGATCTGGCTGGAAAGATTACCCTTATGAACAGGGCTGCAAACAGGATACTTGACCTCCACCCCTCAGAGGACAAAGGGACAAAGAGACACGGGGACATCTCCCCTTCCCCCCCTCCCCCCCTCTCCTCCTCTCCCTCTCCCTCTCCTTACGGGTACTGGAACCAGGTCTTTTGTCCCCTTCAGATTGAAAATTTTTATCAGTCCATGGAAAAAGCAGGCAGGAATTCTCAGAGGCTGGAGAGCCGGGTCAGGAGGGATGGGCAGGAAATTTTCCTTGGCCTGACCATTTCCATCCTGAAAAATCCTCATGGGGAGGTGGAAGGGCTGATTACCAACTTTCAGGATCTGTCTGATTTTAAAAAGATGGAGGAGCAGGTCAAGCAGGCGGAAGTGCTGGCCACCATCGGTCAGATGTCGGCAAGTATTGCCCATGAGCTGCGAAATCCCATGGCTTCGATCAGGGGCTCTGTCCAGTTTCTCTACGATGAGCTCGGCGGCGCCTTAAGCGGCGGCGACTTAAGCAGCGGCACCTTAAGCGGCTGCGCCTTACATGGCGAGCTTCAACTGGATCAGGAACATCGCCGCCTGATGGAGATCATCCTGAAAGAATCGAACCGGCTTAACGGAATCATCACCGATTTTCTGTTGTATGCCAAACCCCAAACTCCCAATCCGCAAAAATGCTTTCTCCAGGGCCTCATTCAGGAGACAGTCACCCTTATCCGAAAGAGCGGTGAATGGAGCGAGGCTATCCGGATCATCACCGAAATACCCGCATCACTTCCTCCAATCGAAGTGGATACCGGGCAAATCTGTCAGGTCTTCTGGAATCTGGCTATTAATGCCTGTCAGGCCATGATGCCAGGAGGAGGGATACTTAACATCCGCGCCAGGCAGACCCCTCAGGGGGGGGTTCTGATTGAATTTGCAGATACCGGCCCTGGCATCAACAGGGATGTAATCAGGAAGCTTTTTACCCCCTTCTACACGACAAAAGATAAGGGTATGGGGCTGGGATTGAGTATTGCCTATAGAATTATTGAAGAACATAAAGGAAATATCGAAGTAATCAGCACGCCGGGCGCGGGGAGTACCTTCCGTGTCTACCTCCCAGATGCATTGTCAAATTTTGTGGTGACTGAGGACTTAAAAGTATGAGATCGATTCTCGTTATTGATGATGAAGAAAGCATGTGCGTATGCCTGTCTATCATTCTCCGCAAAGAAGGGTATAAGGTCCAATACGCAACTCAACCGGAAAAGGCAGTTGAATTGATTCAGACTCATACCTTCGATCTGGCCCTTTTGGATATCAAAATGCCCGGAATGAGCGGATTGGAGCTTCTCAAATTCATGAAAGAGGTAAGTCCGGAAACCGTGATCATCATGATGACCGCTTATGCTTCAACCGAAACAGCGGTCCGGGCCATCAAGTCTGGTGCCTATGACTATCTCACCAAACCCTTTAAGGATAATGATGAGGTCAAGCATATCATCAAAAATGCACTGGAAAAGAAGCAATTGACCGAGGAAAATCTTGCCTTGCGCAATGAGCTTTTTGAATTACGGGACCAATACCAGCTCGACAGCATGGTGGGCAAAAGCAAAAAAATAAAGGGAATTTTCCTCATTATTCAAAAAATTGCCGACAGCGCCAGCACGGTCCTGATTACCGGAGAAAGCGGCACAGGAAAGGAGCTGGTGGCGCGTGCCATTCACAACCACAGCGGACGGAAAGACAAACCCCTGGTCAGCATTAATTGCGGAGCCATGCCTGAAGGACTTCTGGAAAGTGAACTCTTTGGTCATGTCAAGGGGGCCTTTACCGGTGCAATTGCCGCCAAAAAAGGGCTCTTCGACCTGGCTGACGGCGGGACTTTGTTTTTGGACGAAATCGGCACAACTCCACTTTCCATCCAGGTCAAATTACTCCGGGTTCTTCAGGACCGGGAAATACGCAAAGTGGGCTCCACCGAAATAATTCCGGTAAATGTGCGGCTGATCGCAGCCACCAATATCGATATCCAGTCTGCTATCAGCGATGGCATCTTTCGGGAGGATCTCTATTATCGCCTCAATGTTATCCCTATCCTCATGCCCCCCTTAAGGGACCGAGAAGGAGATATACCATTATTAGCCAATTATTTTCTCGATCTATTCAACAAAAAATCCAAGCACCCGCCAAAGCAAATCTCCGTTGAAGCCATGAGGCTTCTAAACGCCTATTCATGGCCGGGAAATGTCCGGGAAATGGAAAACACCATTGAGCGGGCCGTGGCCCTGGCCGCAAAAGAAACCATCCAGCCGGAAGACCTGCCGGAAAATATCAGCCATCCTCTGCCACAGGGGCGGGCTGCAACCAACATCGAGCCTGCCTTAGATTATAGCCTTGAAGAGGGAGCCGATCTGGAAAAAATTATGGACAGCCTGGAAAAGAGCCTTATTTTTCAAGCCCTGGATAAAAGTAATGGCAATAAAACACGGGCAGCAGAGCTTTTGAAACTCACCTTCCGCTCCTTTCGGTATCGCCTGAAAAAATACGATCAGCAATAAAATACTGGTAATACTTGGCCACAAGCGTCGTTTTTACAAAGTTTTTAACCATCCATTTGAAAAGATCGACATTGGGTGTTATACTTTTAGAAAGTCAATATTTTTTACCGGAATTCAAGTGATACGAACATGCTCAATCTGATGGAGGTGCTGGAAATTGCGCAGATACTATTTTCCTCTTCTTGCTGGTGCACTCATTTTTATGTCGATCTTTCTCCCAAACTTTGTTCCATGCTGGTCAAATGCTCTGGCCAACACCATGTACGTTACGGGAATACATTTGGTCAACATGCGGCGAGAGCCGAATATGGAAAGCGGAATCATTAATCGCGCCCGGTCCGGAGAGCCCATAAACATTCTCAAACAGGAGGGCGGGTGGTCCTTTATACGCACTCCGAGAGGTGAAGAGGGTTGGGTGTTAAGCACTCTTCTCACAGAAGCAAAGCCCCTTGCAGAGCAACTAGAAACCCTGGCCAGCAAGGCTGAGGAACAATCCCGTCTGATTAGCCAACTAAGTGAGGAGAATGCCTCGCTCAAAAAATATGTCCGCTTATTCGAGATCACCGATGAAGAGCTGAAGCATCTCAAGGACAGGAATGTTCGATTGAAAAACCAGGAGGACCAGATCTGGGCTGCCGTTGGCGCCAGCATCCTTATTTTGGGCTGGATTGTCGGGCTTATCACCAGGGCCTTTCCCTGGAGAAAAAGAAGCGGATACCGCTATGTGGATTGAGCAGGTGTCTACCTTATCAGGCACAGAGGCACAAAGGCACAAAGTTTTTACCCTTTGCCCCTTTGCCCCTATGTGCCTTGGCCTTTTGCCCCTCACATTCCCCATACGGTAATACTTTTGTTTTGATATTTCTCTTCCCGCTTGAATATTTTTTCTTCCCACCTTTTCCCCTCACTCCTGTCAAAGATCACCAGTTGGCCTTGATCCGTAGTGAAGCGGTCCATATATTCGATTGTCTGTTTAAGCCCTTGACCAATGGTGTCGTCAAGCGATTTATGGAGTACCTTAAGCTCAATCACCACTTTTTGAATACCGGTCTTGTAAGGCCAGATAATGAGAAGGTCTGTCCGCATCCGGCCAAGGCCGTATTCCCTCTCTACTCTCCCGCCGCCATTGATGATTCTCTGAAGAAAGGCTTGCAGCAGCAGTTGAGGGCCTGCCTCTTTGTACTGAAACCGCTCTACCCAATGCTCCGAGTGTTCACGGAAAAACGACTGAAATGAGCCAAGCAGCTTGTCCATATCGATCTGGCCATCCGGGACGATATACCACGAAGGCTGCTCCGAGATAGTGACCTGGGTGCTGTAGGTCAATTCTCTGGGAATCACTTCCTGATAGATCCGGTTTGCTATGCGTAACTGCCCATCAACTGTTACCAGCCCTAAGTCTATCACATACGACAAGTCTTCAGCAGGAATCTGTTCGGGCTCTTCGATCCCCTCCAATATCGGCCCAATTACCCGACGGACCCGCTCTTCTTGCAGTTTGTCAGTCAACTGGTCGATATGGGTATCTCTCCTCAGAATAATGTTTTCCTTAGCCTGTTGAACCATCTCGGATGTAACTGGCTTACTCCGGTCACGCCCCTCCTTTATTTTAAAGCAAACCTCATAGCCCAGGGCATTTACCAGCCAGGGCTGACCTTGAGTTAAATCCCAAATCAGGTCCAGAGATCCATGAGCAAATTCCTGCCCCGTCTCTTCCGAGTGCTCTTTGAAGAGGGAATATATGTCTTCCCTGGTAAAATTTCCCAGTCGAAGGGATTCTGCTTTTATATTAAAGGCACTTCCTCCGGTAATAATCGCTTTATCTGTGGCAGAATGTATCCTGTAGTCTCTCACATCCCGAACACCGCACAGTACGATGCTTTGAGGGAACATAGCCGCACGTTTGGAATACCCTGTCCGCAATTGACGTAATACAGAAATCAGAGTGTCTCCTATAAGAGAATCGATCTCATCAATAAAAATAACCAGGGGAATCTGGATCTCTTTGGCCCAGAGGGAAAGCAATTCACCCAATGCCGCGTATTCCCCGCTTTCTTCAAAAACTTTCACCCACCGGGTTTTCAAAAAATCATCTTCCAAAAAATCTACTGCACTGGAGGCCATCTCGCTCAGTATGGCCCTCATACCCTGTCGTACATCTTCTCTGGCAGCCTGAGCCGCTTCGACATTGAAATAAAGGCACCGATAACTGCCTGCAGCGTTGAGATAATCCATCAGCGCCAAAAGGCAGGTGGTTTTTCCTGTCTGTCTTGGCGCATGCAAGACAAAGTATTTTTTCTGTGCAATCAAAGAGAGTATTCCAGTGAGGTCAAATCGCTCAAGTGGAGGTAAACAGTAGTGCTCCTCACACCTTACCGGCCCTGCCGTATTGAAAAAACGCATCTTTTCAGCTTACCTCCCCTCAGTTATATAGTTCAGTCATTCCTTCTGTATTGTAACATAGTAAAAGAGGAATAATAAAAAATTATTGCGCAGGTACAATTTATGCTTGTAAGATTTTATGAGAATCGGAAATTCTCATTTGGTAATTCCTGGAGGCCAATGCTATAGGTCAATGTTACAGAGCAATACTGCAATGAGAATTGCTGCCTGAGAATAAAAAACTTGTCATCTCAACTCATTTATATTAGAATTAAAATTTATGATCATGCATTAAGATTACGCAATAATAGAGCTTAAGCATGGGTTGTTTCTCCTATGAATCATGCAAGGCAGGGTAAAGAACCCCTGTCATATTTCAAATGAGGGGGCCTTAAAAAATGGAAACGAGTAACAAAAGACTCTTGCTCTGGTTTGGATGTATGCTTTTTGTTCTTTTTACTTTTGGCTGCCAGCATCTCGCTAACCCAGGTGCCCGGCAGTCTCAGCAGTTGACATCCCCGCCACAGGGACTCCCTGCGCCACAGGGGCGGGGATGCAATGTAATTCTCGTAACTATCGATACCCTGAGAGCCGATCACCTGGCCTGCTCTGGAAACACAAAGGTGAAAACTCCTTACATCGATTCCCTGGCCAGGGAGGGAGTGCGGTTTGCTCGAAACTATACGCCGGTGCCGGTGACTTTGCCTTCACATACTTCGATATTTACCGGCCTTTATCCCATTTATCACCAGGTACGAAATAATGGAACCTTCGAAGTTAGCGATCAGATAGAAACCCTGGCTGAAGTATTGAAAAAAAATGGTTACCACACCGCGGCCTTTATCGGCTCCTTTGTTCTGGACAGCAGGTACGGCCTGGAGCAGGGGTTTGATTATTATGATGATTATCTGGAAAAAGATCCCAATCAGGCAATCATGATTTATAATGAAAGAACTGCCGGAGAGGTGGTCGAGTCTGCGAATCAGTGGCTGGAGAAGAATAGCCAGAACCCGTTTTTCATGTGGCTGCACTGCTTTGATCCTCATGCGCCCTACGAGCCTCCGATGCCATTCAGTAAGATTTACCAAAAAAACTTATATGACGGAGAGATTGCCTATACGGATTATGCCCTGGGGAGGCTGATTTCCAATTTAAAGAAAAAAAACCTGCTCGATAAAACCCTGATCGTGGTCACCGCAGATCATGGAGAAGGATTGGGTGAGCACGCGGAGAAGACGCACGCAATTTTTATTTATGATGCGACCCTGCATGTTCCCCTGATCATGCGCTATCCCAAGGCGATTCCGGCTGGTCTGGTTGTTCAAAACGCAACATCGACTATTGATATCATGCCTACCATTTTGGATATTCTCCAAATCAGCGGCAGACCGCATATGCAGGGAATGAGCCTTTCGGGACTCATACACCAGCCCGCCCCTATGGCGCAGCCCGCCTCAGGGGAAAAGGAATTCCCCCGGCATGAGCTTCTGTGTGAAACCTTTTATCCTCTCTATAATCATAACTGGAGTCCGCTGGAAGGATTGAGAACCGATCAGTGGAAATTTGTCAAGGCTCCCAAATCTGAGCTTTACGATCTGATAAATGATCCCAAAGAGACGGTTAATGTTTTTGACCGGAAAAAAGATGTGGCCAGGGAATTGGAAACACGGATGAAAGAGCTGCAGCAGGAAAATTCATCTCAAAAGGATATTTTTTCCGCTCAATTTAAAATGGACAAGAATACGCAGGACCGGCTCAAAAGCCTTGGCTATGTCTGGACCATGCCCACCGAGGCAAAATCCGGTGTCAAAAAGGACCCTTATCTTCTGCCAGACCCAAAGGATATGATTGCCACCCTCGACTACCTGAACATGGGAACCTTTTACTATTCCAATGGGAATTATGTTAAGGCTGTCGAGCAGTTTAAATTGATGCTCAAAGCCAATCCAAATGATGTGTTCACTCATTTTGTCCTGGGATACATTTATGATAAACAAGACCTTCCTGACATAGCCATCAGGGAATTGCAAGAGTCTATACGGCTGGACCCCACCTATATCAATGCCTATAATAACCTGGGAACGATCTATAATCGCCTTGGAAAGCAGCAGGAGGCTCTTGCAATATTCAAAATAGCTTTGCAGTTAAATCCTGATTATCTGGAAGTGCATGATAACCTTGGCGTGGTTTACTTCGCCCTCAGAGAATATGATAATGCAATAGCGGAATTTCAGAAGGCCGCAGAAATTAACACCAGGGGATATGAGCCCTATAATAATATGGGAAGCGTTTACCTGGCCATGGGTGATTATGAAAAAGCGGAAAAAATGCTTTCGAAAGCTCTGGAAATCAACCCTGATTGCGTAGATGCGATGAATAACCTGGGAAGCATTTACATTAATCGTGGAGATTTTACTCAGGCCATTCAAAAGTTCCAGGATCTAATCAAGGTTGACCCGAACAATGTTGATGGATGGATCAATCTGGGCACGGCATATCTTGGAGTTGGAAAATATGAGGAATCCCAAAAAGCCCTGGATAAAGCCATCCATATTAAACCGGGCATTCCCAAAATCTACAATTGCATGGGAACACTCGCCACGAAGATGGGGAATTTTAAGCTGTCCTTAGAGCAATTCCAAAAATCACTCAGCATTGATCCCAATTCTTCGGAGGCCCATTATAACATGGGCATCGCTTATTACAATTCCGGCGAGGTCAATAAAGCCATAGAGGAGTACAATCGCTCCATAGCTCTTGATCCTTCAAACCCTTCTTCCCATGTCAATTTAGGAATCGCTTATTTCGGCCTGGGACAGATCGATAAGAGCGAGACCGAATATCAAGAGGCACTCCGGCTCTCGCCGTCTCACCTGGAAGCCCTTATCAACCTCGGCGTAATCTACTACAATAAGGGAGAATATGACCTGTCCATTGAAGAATACAAAAAGGCTTCGCTTATTAATCCCAAAAGCATTCAGCCTTATGTGAATATGGGGCTGACTTACCTGGCCAAGGGATTAATTGATGAGGCTATCAGCCAATACCAAAAAGCTTTGGAGGTCGATCCGAAGAGTTTGGAAGTCCATGTCAACCTGGCCAGCGCCTATTTTAACCAGGGACAGTACCACGAGGCACTGACCGAGTATCATAACATTACCCAGCTTGACCCAAAAAATCCGATGGGCTACTATGGCCTGGGATACAGTTATTTTTACCAGGGTCAATTTGATCAGGCAGTAGTATCTTTGCGGAATGCACTTCGCTTAAAGCCAGACTATCTGGAGGCCCGCCTTTTACTGGATAAGGCTCTGGCCGTAAGGAAAAATTAAATAAAGACTATACTTTTGCACTTTTATACAAGTACTTGAAATATAGTTAATTTTGTAATCTCCACTCGTCATTCCCGCCTTCGCGGGAATGACGAAAAGTGGAAAAGTATAGATAAAAAGTGAGCGATTTTTCTTCCCCCTTGAGGGCAATGCTGTTAACTTAAGGGGAAAAGCTTCCTCTCCCTGACAATTTTTGGTCCAGGGAATGGTGATTTTCCTGTATTACCCAGAAAAGTGACCAGGGGTTGTGAAATTGGGGAAATCATTCCCTGAGAATCACCAAAGCGGTTAACGGATAAGTCTACAAGTGTAGGTATTCAGCCAAAAAGGCCTCAATCCCGTCATTCCCGCGAAGGCGGGAATCCAGAAGTAGTTGTTATCACAAAGACTGGATTCCCGCCTTCGCGGGAATGACGGCAAATACTTACACTTGTAGACGTATGCGGCGGTTAAATAGTGAGATTTTCTAAAAAATCCGTAACTACTCAGGTTCTCATAGGGGCAAAGGCACACAGGCACAAAGTTGTTTTGCCTATTTGAACCTTTTTCTTTGTACCTCTGGTCCTTTGCCCCACTGTGCCTGCCTGAGTAGTTACAAACTTTATAAGAAGAAGCAGCCAATATGAAGAGGGAGGCCACATGTGGCCTCCCTCTTGAGCGGAAAGAGTTATCGATACTGTCCAGCTAACCTTACTTCATGTTACTGAAGGGCTGGAAATTAATAAATGAAATATCTTTGCCATTTTAACTCAATATCATTGAGCTGATATCATTGAGCTAATAAACTCTAAAATCGCTTCCCTTATTTATTCTTCCCATATCTTATTAAAGATGACATTTGCGATTTCAGTGTTGTCGAAGTAGCGTCCTCGTACCGGATCATATTCGTCAGCACTATCTTTAAAAAACCTGGCAACATCACCCTTGGCAAAAAACGGTACCAAGCTATTGGTGTGGTCAGTCCTAGGGTCCATAGGAGGCATAGGGGGGAACCCAGGAGGAGGGGAAAAGGGGGCTAACCAGTTGTACCATTCCATCCCCGGCAACATATCCTTATCGTTATTTACTAATGGCTGCCATGTGGGGTCAGAACCTGGGCCAAGGAGGTAACCAGTCTCATGGTCTCCGGTTACGATAAGGAGGGTCTCACCCCAATTGCTGTTCTTTTGTACCCAATCAATTACCGCTTCCACCGAGTGGTTGAAGTCAATTTCCTCTTCGATAACACGCCCCGACTGACCGGCATGGCTAGCTAAATCAATAGCGCCGCCTTCAACCATCAGGAAAAAACCATTGGTGTTATTGTCCAGTACATTAAGGGCCGCTTTGGTCATCTCCTCCAGAGTAGGAACATCCGGTGTTAGTGGCACCACATAGGGAGCGGCTTTGTCATCACCACTACGATCCTGTTGGAGTGTATTGTAGACCTGCGCAACAACACCGATGACACGGTCAGGAGCAGGACCGGTAGCGAGACTCTGAAAATCGGACTGGGTCTGAATAAGGTTCCAGTGATCGTCATCGTCAACAATGCCATCGCCGTTTGCATCACCGCCAGCGGTCCCTGCCTTAAGCGCATTCCATGTACCTATATCACCGACATATTGGTAGGGATCTGGGGGAGGACCCGGTGGGGCAGAGGCAGGCGCAACATAGAAATCGGGGTTCCCGCAACCCATGATAACGTCAATAGCGCTGTCATTGATCATCTCGTTGGCGATTCCCGCGAAGTCACTACGGTTCGGGTTGTGAGCAACAAAACCGGCAGGAGTAGCCTCACTCAATTGGACACTGGTAACGACTCCGGTAGACTTGCCCACTTCCTCAGCGCGCTCTAGGATGTGCGTCAATGTACCACCATTCTCATCAACTCCGATTGCCCCCTTCTTGGTCTTGACTCCGGTGGACATAGCTGTCGCTGCTGCTGCCGAGTCGGTAGCGCCACTCTTTACATAATCAAAGTTATTCCATGCCAGATATGGGTCGTATCCCCCCCCTAGATAATAGGTGCTCATGGAACAGGCAGTCGGGAAATGCTCATAGACCTGCCCGCCAGCCTTGCCATATTGGTAGTAGCTGGCGGCATCAATGTGATTAAAGCCACAACCATCGCTAATCATTACTATGACGTTTTTTGCCGAGCCATTCCCCATTTTGGCAAGGGCCGTGGAGGTGCAGGCTAGATTGATTCCTGCAATGATAAAAGCAAAGACCATTAGACGGGCTATCGTTTTTACGAAACGCTTCTCCAAAACCTTCATTCTTCCACTCCTACTTTCCTTCTAAATTGTTGTAATATTGGAACTAATATCCGTTTTCATCATTGGTTCCTTATCACATATCCATATTTTTTCTCCTTTCCGATAAGCCTAGTACCCCTTCACTCTTAAAATTGTAGGGACAAGCCGGTTGTACGAAAGGCAAAATAGCCTCCCCATTCACAAACTTGGTTGTGAAGTGGTACTAGAAGTTTTGGTATACAGTTAAGGGGATCTCAATCCTGTCATTCCCGCGAAGGCAGGAATCCAGAAATAATTGTTACAAATGACGTATACGCCTTATGCTTTATTTCCTTCAAGTCGAGATTGATACTTCGATTCCAGATGTGCCCCATGTAAAAAAATAAAAAATGAGAGGTAGGAGGGTTGAGTATGATCAGAACTCCTGACCTGCTGGATTGGGGTTGATACGAAAATCGAAGCGAATACCTCTCAGTTGCTTGCTTAGACATTGATTTTGGTATCTTTCACGTTCCTACTTCCAAAGAGTTAGTTTTGCCAGGATGTAAGGGTAGTTCTTTGTTTTATCTATTATAAATCAGAAACGCCCTATTTCTTCATGTCAGGAGTTCTGATGATATAGTAAAAATATATGCAAAAATCATGCTTACTTTATAGTTAATATTTAAGTCTAATATGCTCTACCCTTATATCTTCTACGATTGTTAATATTTCAACAGGTTAAGTTGAAATCCCGTAACTTCTCAATAAGTTGAGGTAAACAATAAAATCAATATGTTACGTGGCCAAATTACGCCAAATTTCAACTTACGGCAAAGTATATGCTAAAACAATTATTATTAAATATCAATGGGTTAAGCCTTTCAAGCTTCATACAAAGAGCCTTTTTACCAAGAAAAATGTGGCCATAACTCATTGAAATTCCTATCTACCCGAACTTATTGAGAAGTTACGAAATCCCTACACTTGTAGACTTATGCGTGTTTGACTTCATTAATTCGCCCTGCCAGTCTATTAGTCGTCCATCCGGTCGAATTTCACAAAAATATCCTTTCTTTGCTAATGTCAGATTATCTATTAACTTACAATAAGTTATGTTAGTTCTTAATAGTCTGGCACGATACTTGAGAAAACCTATATTGAGTTCTCGAATTAGGTCTCGAAATGGGAAGCATAAAACCGGAAATCGCTATCACGAACCTGTGCTGTGTGGTTTAAACCTTTTATGGTTTAACCCTTATGATTTAAACCTTAATGATAGTGAGTAATGAGCGACCGGCCATAAACATCCATTATATAATCACCCCCACCCAGCCTCCCCCTCAAGGGGATTAGGCGGGAGGCAATATTTGTTATAATTTTTTATAGTCGGTGGCTTAGTGATTAATAAAAATAACAAGTAATGAAAATAACGTAACTACTCAGGCAGGCACATAGGGGCAAAGGCACAAAAAAAAAGTTAAGTAGCAAATAGGCAAAACAACTTTGTACCTGTGCGCCTTTGCCCCTATTAACCTGAGTAGTTACAAAATAACAAGTAATAAAAAAGGAGAAACTTCGTCTAAAAACTCATCACTATCGAGTAATTTAATATTTCTTTAAAAAATACTTTTAGCGGTCTTCGTTTGAATGAACTGCTGTATCGCATTAACACTCTTGCAATGATAAGTTCTATACGTAGCACATAGAACTCCGCTATAATGTTAAGAAGGAGTTAAAAAGATGGAAATATGGTATGTAATCTTAAACTTGGTTTTTGCAATTTGGGTTCTTTTTGATGGGCATAAGCGAAAAACAAATGTTATTGCCTGGGCAATTGGAACGTTCGCAATTGGTCCGATTGTTTTCCCTGTATATATCGCCAAACGGCCACCATTAAATACCGTGGAGTTTCAACTAAATACCGAGGAGTTCCAAGAAGGCAGGGCATCAAATTCCGGCGAGTACCAAGAAGGCAGGGCATCGTGGAACTTCCTTAAAAGCTTTGCTTTTTTCGGGACCATCGTTGTCTGGACTGTATTGCTGGTATTTGCCGGTATCTGGAAAGAAAAACCCGTTGCAAATGCTGTAAGTGAAACTCCTGAATACAAACTTGCCGTTTACAGCGCCAAAGATTATGTCAGCCAAGATGATAATAACGTTGACCGTTTTCAGTCTGCACTCGACCGGTTATCAGAACACTATGTTGAAAACCGCCAGCAAATTGTGAATATATCCGTAATAGCTCATAAAAAGGTTAAAGTGCTTGGCGCAAAGGATGAATCCATGGTGAGCATCATGGAAGATCTGGATAATGTCTTTTGCTATAACGACTTGAAAAACCAAAACTATGGTGAATATGCTGCCATCTATATCAGGTTAAGAAGGGGGGGGCAATCACATATAGAGGCTATTGGAACCCTGCAAGCTATAGTAAGAGGCTATTGAAGGGCTGCAAGTTCAGGAGTCAGGAGCCAAAATTGATAAAGCAGACTTCCTGTTATCCCTAAAATGGAAGCAGGCTTACTACCCCTATTGAAGCAGGCTTACTACAAACTGCGATAAATACGCGGCCAGATAGAATCAGCAAGTAATACAGAGAAAAGAAGAAGTAAGGGTGAAGGTAACGAAACGATGAACAGGAAATTCCTCTACGTGACACTCTTATACGTGGCACTTTTAGCCTTCATGTTGATGTGGTTAATCTCATTTCGTAGCCCTTGTTTCGCAGAAGAAGCTAACAATATCATTGAGCCGAACATCAATGAGCCAACCGAAAATTCAGGGCGACGGCGGCCCCAAGATCTGCCTTTTTCTCCTCCTGCTGTTCCCCCTTCTTCCCCTTATCCTTCTCTTCCTCCTGCTCCTTCTGGTGGTCAGTCACGAAAACGGGACAAGAATGCCGGGCTTAATAAGATTGGGCAAGTGGACCCCAAAATTGAACTGGGAATATCCTTACAATGGGATTACGATTATTTTAACGGAGCCAATATTAAGAGTGCCCAAAAGGGTAATCAATGGTGCAGCACATCAGAATTACGGGAAGCCAGCATTGCCTTAAAAAGCAACCTAAATAGAGACTGGCAGGCGAAACTTAAAGTTACCTTCAACGACGAAGGAAATCCGGCTTCAGAGATTGACGATGCTTATATTAAATTCACCGGATGGAAAGATGCCGGCCTGACTATTGGAAAGACCAAAGAACCGTTTGGGTTGGAAGAACTGACTGGTTCCGATGATATCGCCACTATTGAGCGAGCTATGGCAACTCATGCCTTTGCTCCGGGACGTCAGTCTGGTTTGGGTTTATCCGGGGATATAAGACAATTCACCTGGGCCATAGGCGTCTATAAGGCTATCGACCGCGGAGATAAAGGGGACACCTATGCCCTGACCACCCGTTTGACTTTCGCTCCCTGGCAACATAAAAAGAGTTTGCTGCATTTAGGAATAGCAGGATCTGCAAGAGACTATGGTGGAGAAGTATACAAAATCGAAGAACGTGCTGAAGTGCACACTGCAAAAAAAGTTGTTACCAGCGTTAACACCCTGGCGGATAAAGTTAATCTTTTGGGTTTGGAAGCAGCCTGGGTGAGCGGGCCTTTCTCTTTGCAGGCAGAATATATGACTGCATCAATGAAAGCGGATATCGGCCACGATGCAACTTATACAGGTTATTACATCCAGGGAAGTTATTTTCTTACCGGAGAATCCCGACAATACAAAAAAGGAATTTTTGACAAGATTAAACCGGGCGCTCAATACGGTGCCTTAGAACTGATGTCCCGCTACAGTGTCCTGGATGCCGGAGATAATAATACGGTCAATGATCCTCGCAACAGTAGAGGAGTCAAGGCTGCTAACCTTACCTTTGGTGTGAATTACTATATAAACGAACAGGTGCGGTTGACGACCAACTACATCAAAACAAGATTGACAGGGAATATGGAGGATGGCAGGGACAGCGCAAACGCGATTTCCTTCCGAGCGCAATACAGTCTCTAACCTGCAATTTGTTGCCCGGTATTTCTGGGTTCCAGTGCATCTTATTGTCTTCGATGCTTATATATACACTGTTAACCCAGCGAAAGCTTGAGTCTATAACTTATTGAAAATACTGAATTACCGCCTTCGAGGGAATAACGGCAAATACTTATACTTGTAGACGTATGCGTGTTGTTGCCCGCTAAAACAATATTCGCCCCTGCGGTTTTGCGAATCGTCCGTATAGTCGAGTTTGGCATGATATCCCCCCTACGCCGAATACGTTATTTACCCTACCATAATTTGAATTATTTATTTATTTTCAACATGTTATATTAATACTAAAAACAGGTTGGCACGGTAATTGAAAAACTATGGTCATTCGCTAACGAGTCAATGAATGCTAATGGGTCAATGGTCGCTAACGGGCGATCGAAGAGAGCATAATATGTAGGGTAGGGTTTTGCCCCACCAATATCAATTGTGTTATTTGGACAAGATCCCATATATTAAAAAACTGAGGCCCAGTTCCTTTCTCCCTTCCCCTTGGTGGGAGGGGCGGGGGAGAGAGGGTCCCCCCCCTGGATTCCCCTGCCACAGGGGCTCCCTGCATTGGTGGGGGAATATGTAAAGGGTTCCATCAAGGGTAGGATAGCCTATCAAGGGCAGGTTATCCCATCTACGAGGGAAAAGTCAGTTTGATACATATGGGACATAAACCCCACCACATTGAATGATATTAGTGGAGCAAAGCCCAACCCTACATGGGTATCTTATGAAAAGGTAATCAAAACCCATCGGTTTTGATGCTTTAGCGGAATCATTTACCGAGGCTCTTTTAAACCGGCTGATCCATAAGGTCCATGTTATCACGTGTAACTGGGAGAGTTTCGAGTTCAAAGAAACTCCGAAACCCAGCTCATTACAACTGTAGTGTTCTTAGTACACCGCGCATTAAATACGCAACCGGTTTGGGTGTTAAGGGAGAGTTGCAGCACAGAGCACTTTCCTCGTCATTCCCGCGAAGGCGGGAATCCAGAAGTCCATGAAAAGACTGGATTCCCGCCTTCGCGGGAATGACGATTGTGGATCTTTTTTAGTGGCAACACGGTCAGGAAGCCGTGATTATCGATTTTTTATCTGGCTGCGTATTTCCCGCGCAGTGTTCTTAGTGCACGTCGCGGGAATTCCACGACCAGTTTTTCTGTAATGCCGATGCAGAATAAGTAGGATGGGGCTCTAAGCCCACTTAAAATCAGCCGGTTGCAGTATATAGTAACATACGCTTGACTTCGTACTGATTCTTGGACATGAATGACCTATTACTCTATATTCTCTGGAAAATTTAGGTATAATCTCATGTGTATATTACTAAGTTATATCTGTTGCGTTCTTAGTACAGGCCGAGGGAATTACCCAGACAGTTTAGGGGCGCCCCCCTGTGGCCGCCTGCATACGGCCAGGGCAGGCACAGGGGCCTGCCCCTAGGCACTGGCTGCGTATTTAATGCGCTGTGTACTTTAGCCATGAGCTTCAAGATAAAAGCAAAACAAGGAGGGACGTAAGTGATCGAGAGGGAAGGTATGCAATTGCGGCATGAGTTGAAGTACTATATCGAGCCCCCGCAGTACCGAATCCTTCGAAGCCGGATCGCTGCGGTTTTGCCATTGGACTCCCATGCGGGGCCTGACGGCCGCTACCATATCAGGAGCCTGTACTTCGACGACTTCAAGAATACCAACCTCTTCGAGAAACAGGCAGGGGTTGCCCGGCGAAAGAAATACCGGATGCGCATTTACGACTACAGCGATAGAATAATCAAGCTCGAACGAAAGACAAAACTAAACGAGTACATAGGTAAGGAGAGTGTAACGATCAGCCGGGAGGAGGCAGACCGCATATTAGCAGGGGATGTTGCCTTCATGGCAAGATCGGAAAATCACCTTCTCAGGGTCTTCTATCTGGAGTGCCGCTGCAACCTCCTGCGACCCAACGTGATAGTGGATTATTATCGCGAGGCCTATGTTTATCCGTTTGGCAATGTCCGTATCACTTTTGACATCGGCGTGCATACGGGTCTGGCCTCTGTTTCGATTTTTGATCGCGATGTCTTTACCATGGAAGCCATCGAGGAACCAGGAACAATTCTGGAGATCAAGTTTGATAATTTCCTGCCCCAGGCCATTCGGGGTTTATTCCCAAGTACGATTCGACCGCGAGTGACTATCGGGAAGTTCACCATTTGTAAAAAACATTCCAAATTCAACGACTGGGAGGATAATTAAGTGCTTACCTTACAAGAGTTACTTAACATGTTGAATAACATGTCACATGCCAATAAATCGCTCACAGCGTCAAGGGTGGTACTGACTATGCTGATCACCTTTGCAATCGCTCAATTTGTATTCTATACTTATCGGAAAACCTTCAAAGGGGTTCTCTACACCAGAAATTTCAACGTCGCACTGGTAATGATCGCACTGGTGACTGCATTCGTCATCTTGCCCATCAGCTCCAACATCATTCTCTCGCTGGGGATGGTAGGGGCTTTAAGCATTGTGCGTTTTCGCACCGCTATCAAGGACCCCATAGATACCGTGTTCATGTTTTGGGCTATAGGGGTGGGGCTTGGTTGTGGCGCAGGCTTCTATATGGTAGGCGTTATAGGGAGCCTCATGATCGGGCTTTTCTTGTTCCTGATGAACCAGGTGGATTTAACCGGCGCGGAACCTTACCTCCTGGTGGTCCATTATGAAAATGGGGCTGAGATAGCGCTCCGCAAAGTTCTCCCTGCATTCAAGCTCAAGTCTCAAACCGTAACCGCTGCCGGAGTGGAGTTGATGCTTGAGGTCCGCATGAAGGCGAAAGATACCGCGCGGGTGGACGAACTTCTGGGAATCAAGGGTGTAAAGGATGCTTCGCTTATCAGCTACAATGGTGATTATGTATCTTGAACGTTGACAGGATAACCCGGATCTAAAAACTATCCGTGTCAATCCTGTTATACTGTCAAAAAAGGAAAAATACCATCCATGAAAGTTTTCATTGCGGCCTTATTTTTTGCAACCATAATTATGACAATTACAACAGGTAAGCTCTTTTTTAAGAATGGGCATGTTATTGATGAACTTGAATCAGTTCAGATTAAAGATTCCATCCTTCCCTATAATTTATCAAAACCATCAAAAAAATTCAAAATGCCTGATGACCTGGGTGAAATTTCAGGTTTATCATATGGAGGCGCAGATAAATTTGCCTGCATACAAGATAATAAAGGAATAATGTACCTGTTTGATATAAAAAAAAGAGAGGTAACCTATACATACAAGTTTGGGAAGGCAAAAGATTGTGAAGATGTTGCAGTAGTTAACAATACGGCCTACGTTTTGCAAAGTAATGGTCATATCTGGCAAATAGGTGATTTTGATAAAAATAATTCTTTTGAAAAAAAGAATCATAAGATTAAAAAATATAAACCATTATTACTATCGAAGGAAAATAATACTGAAGGATTGGCTTTTGATAGAGAATCGAATTCATTATTGATTGCCTGTAAGGGTTCGCAGGATCTTGAAAAGCAAGGCATTTATTTAAAAGGGAAAAAAGCAATTTATCGCTTTGATTTAAGTACTAAAAAGTTATCAGCAAAACCGGCTTATGCGATTGATTTAGGGCATTTGGATAATGGAAATTTTGAAATATCCGGAATTGCAGTTCATCCAATAACAGGAAATATTTACGTTATTACTTCAGTTGGCAAGATGCTGGTTGTTTTGAATCAGGAGGGAAAGGTTATAGCAGCTAAGCAGCTCGATAAAAAAATTTTCAAACAGCCGGAAGGAATCTGCTTTAATCCTGACGGAGATTTGTTTATTTCAAATGAAAGTAAAGATAAGGGTAAAGCAAATATCTTGAAATTTAAATATAGACAATAGCCTCAATGTGGATTTATCTTTCAAAAGAGCCGTGTTACACTTTTTCATTTGCTTGGTGCTCTTGGTGCTCTTGGTGCTCTTGTGCTCTTTTGCTCTTTTGCTCTTTTGCTCTTGTTATCTGCTTAACGCTATTGTCATTTCGAACGAATGTAAAAAATTTTAATTACTTAAGGACAAAGAATCAGGGTTAAAAGACTTTTCGTTTTCCCTTCTCTTTGCTCAAGTAAAAAGAGGAGGCATCACCTTTATGAAAAGATTGGCTGTCATTATTCTTCTGGTTGTCTTCTTACCCTGCCTTGAAGTGTATAATGGGTACGGGGAGATTCTGGCAATCGATACGGTGACGGCGGTTGGGAATCAGGCAGGCGATATTTCATATCGTAGTATTCACGATGATGGAGAGTCTGGGGCATCTTTTGAAAATCCTGATCTTCGCAGGGCCAGCCTGGCATCTACCAAAACAGTTATGCTCTATATCAATGAATTCATGGCAGATAACAAGGCCACCATAGAGAACCCAGCCAAGCCAGGGAGCTTTGAGGACTGGATCGAGCTATACAATGCCGGTGCCAGTGCAATCAACCTTGGCGGGATGTACCTGAGCGACAAGCTGTCTGACCCGACCCAATGGCAGATTCCTGCAGGTGTTACCATTCCATCCGGCGGCTATTTGCTTTTTTGGGCAGATGGAGATGAAACGCTCGGAAATACGCACACCAACTTCAAACTGAGTAAGAGCGGTGAAGAGATTGGCATTTTCGGCACCGACGGAGTAACGGTGATCGACTCAATCAAGTTTGACGCCCAGATTACCGACGTTTCCTATGGCCGCTACCCCAATGGCATGGCCGACTGGGGCTTCATGAGGGCGACACCGGGCGCTGCCAACAATCCGCACAATGCCCCGCCAAAAATAAACGGCACGATGCACACACCCGAATCGCCCACCAAATCCGATCAGGTTTGGGTAACATCCACGGTTACCGACGACGGCGCTTTGGCTGATGTCACGCTCACCTACAGGGCGGCGGGAAGCAATCCGGTGAACATCAAGATGTACGATGATGGTGCGCACCATGACACTGGCGTCAGCGACGGCATCTTCGGCACTCTGATTCCCGCCCAAAATACCGTTGTAACCTACTATATAACCGCAACCGACAATGTCGGGTCCAAGTCTACAGCTCCAGCGACAGCGCCAGCAGTGACCTTTTTGTACGTCGTGGGCTATTTACCACCGCAGGTTTACATCAACGAATTTATGGCGGACAGTAATGCAGCTATCAATACCATAAATACAGCCAATACAGCGAATGCCGCAAATATCGTAAATACCGCCAATGGTGCGGACGGTGCAGGCGGGCATGAGGATTGGATCGAGCTGTACAACGCTGGTGCCAGCCCTGTCAATCTTGGCGGGATGTACCTGACCGACAACCTGTCTGACCCGACCCAATGGCAGATTCCTGCAGGTGTTATCATTCCTTCCGATGGCTATTTGCTTTTTTGGGCAGATGGAAATAACGAGCAGGGTACTATGCATACAAACTTCAAACTGAGCAAGAGCGGTGAAGAGATTGGGCTATTCAACACGGATGCAAAAGGGAATCTGCCAATCGACACAGTGACATTCGGAGAGCAGGCCACGGATATTTCTTCCGGCAGAATTTACGATAGTGGAGCGCCCTGGGTGTTTTTTGAAAACGCTACTCCCGGCTCCCAGAATTTTTTCCCAGCAGGTACGCATAATTTTATATGGAAATTTTCCTATACCATTGACAGTTATACGGTTATACGAAAATTCCGTAACAGTGTAAGTGACGCCATACGTGATCCCACAAGTAATACCACAGGTGATACCACAAGCGTAAGTGATCCCACAAGTGATCCCACAAGTGATACCATAATTGATACCATGAGTAACAGGATAAGTGTAATCAAAGGGATTAACGCGACTACAGGTCGGCTGGAAGCTGCCTATCCTTTCTGGGCCAATCCAGCCGGAGTTAATTTCCCAATAATGCCGGGATGTGACTATATTATTTCAATAATCACATTATCTCAATAACCACTGATTATCGGAATTATTTCAGTAACCACTGATTATCGAATACAGAGAACCTGCCTTTGGAAACAGAGGAGATAAACGTGTCCTTTCGGCAAGGGTGCGTGAAAAACATCGTGATGATACACCTTTGCCAAAGCTTCGATCAGATAGCGGCACTCATCTGGAAAGTAGCAGACCACATCGACAAACTTACGGCGAGCATGTGAGAGACAATGGGCCTCTATGGTCTTAAGCTTTTTAGGAAGATTTCGGGAAAGAGCGTCGCACATCTGGATAGGCGGTCCCAACCCCAGTTGTCTTTTTTGCAGTAAATCCTCCAGGTTTTCACCGGCATGCTTGCGCCCACTGAAGAATACGGCTATTTTTCGTCCCTCTTTTACCGAGACAATTCCCGTAGTAAATAATCCCGATCGGGAAAAATCACTCTTACCTGCACCTTGATTTGCACTTTGCTTCCAAGATATTTCGGGAGGAAGTGGATAACAATTCCCAATAAAATCTATAAAAAACAGATTCGATAATGAAAAGGTAGAAATTGGTTTCTCCATATAGTATAATATCAACGATTGATACTTATGCTTATTTTTTAAATATTCAAAAAAAATGGAGGGAACTATGCAAAAAAAGAGACTCAATTTCACCATTCCAAAAGATTCTTACGAAGATTTGAAAGAAATAAGCACTAAAAGTGGATTAACAGTTAGTGAGATTATGAGAGAGGCTATCCGAATTTATAAATGGGCAAAATTAGAAAATGGGAAGGGTAATATTATTATTTCAAAAGGTGATAAGGCTAACGCTATAGAGACTCGTGTTATTCTTTAATAGCAGTAATTTCATTATATTATTTACTACGGTTTCTCAGCCATTTTATTAGACAAGATCAACATCTATTTTTTACTATCTTTACTCTTATACTTTAATTTAACAGTAATAAACCATGTAGCATTATTGGGTTGAGTAATTAAAATCAAAATTCCTTCAGTTTTCGGGTCATAATTGTCGATTAATTTCTGAAGGTCTTCTCTACTTTTTTTACTGTTAAATAGGGCTAACCTTTCATTTTTATTATTGTAATCGGTAGAATTGATTTGATGATTTTCTTCTAAAAGGAATGTATGTACAACAAGAGCACCTCTTCTCTATCTTGTATAGATGATTCCATAGATGATTCCATAATTGGCACTTTTATATCTAGTTATGATTTATTATCCTCACTTCACAACAATAACGTCAGATGCTTCAAGACCTTTCTTTCCTTTTACCACTGAAAATTCTACCTTATCACCTTCTTTTGGCACTTCACCTTGATTACGGATGCTATTAGAGTGTACGAAAATATCTGTTCCACTGCTTCTTTGAACGAAACCATAACCTTTCGTGGTGTTAAACCATTTCACTGTACCATTCTCACGATCTGACATGATTATTTTGTCTCCTTGAGTTTAAAGTCAATACCCGTGAATGAATTTCTCAAGCAGCTTCTTCAATGTCGATTATTTTTATTTCATTTTCGAAATCTCTGTATTTCGACTTATCTCCACTACGTTTGCGCTTAAAATTCGACATTTTTACTTTCACCACACGAGGATTGACACGTGGCCTTCGAGGTCTATCTATCAAAGAGTCTGCTATCAGTACCAATAGATAGTCAAATCTATTTCTTTCATTTCCTTGAATATAAGACATAAATGGATAAGGGAAAAACCATCTGGAGATAACCTAACCTGACGGAGAGGATGGCCGCTTCGTCGCGCCCATTGGTGACAGGGGAAGTATAGGTGGCGGAACGCAGGGGGGATTTTCAAAATGCCATATGAATGGTTACCTTCCAGGTATCTAAAATGCATATCTATAATACCGTACAAATTATCTAACATATTATGCATGAATGTAAAAACGGAGTGATGCTTCTAAAGCACCTGTTTTCCCAGAACTAAAAACGTTAGGCCAAAAACAATGTAAATTGATGATGCATTATCGAAACAATACTTAATCAGGAGGAAGATCAATATAAAGACATTATTTTTTACCTTCGGTGTAAGAAATTAGATCAGCGATCAGCAAAGGCAAGAGCATTGATACAAGAGCATTGATACAAGAGCATTGATAATGGAAGCTATGGAAGATACTGATTCGGTGTAAGTGATAAAATTACCGTAATTACTTTACTTACCCCAAAATTAATAATTTATTGACATTATTTGCAGTTATTATTAATATTAAAGGAAAATACCAAAATATTAAGGAAATTAAGGGAAAATACTAAGTACACTGTGCATTAAATACGCGGCCAGTATCGTAGGGGGGTAGGCCCGTGTGCCTGCCCTTGCGCCCGTACAGTGGGTAGCCACAGGGGGCCGCCCCTACAACATAACTCTGGTCGCGGAATTTCCGCGGCCTGTACTTAGCCCTACATAAATAAATTGATTGGTTTATCGTCAGGAAGAGTTGATTGGGAACAAACTTGACAGGCAAGAAGGTAAGAATCAACAAAACACTTTAATGTAATTACTCAGCTTTATGTCATTCCGATTTAACTTTTTTTCAGATGGGGGCTGCACCATGAGTAATGAAGGGGGAAGAAACTGCTCTATGAAAAATCCTGTAACCTATATAATAAAAAAGATCATCAGTGATCCGGTTCCATTTCTCTTTTTCGGCTCTCTTGTTGGTTTAAAGGCCTATCATTTTATCGGTAAAATCGATAGCACCGCTATCATTGTCAGCGCCCTGTATGGTGATTGGAGCTTTGCCGGTATCAAGGCGATTATCTTCAATCCTGATGTCTTGAATTTTGTTTATACGATTACAGCCATTCTGTTCGATCTGCTTGTCATTTTCAGCTACTTGATTCGGATCAAACCGGTCAGCGATAAAGGGAAAGCACGGGGGTTCCAGGAAAGATGGTATCCAATTATTACCGTTCTTATCCCTATGATTTCCTTTACCTATCTCCTCTATCGCCCGATTCCCATAGAAAGCGACTTCATATTCCGTAATCTCTATCAGTCCCAAAGCTTTGTCCATACGGTCGTGTTGGCAGGTTTTCTGTTTTCCCTTGTTGGATGCACGCTCAGCGCCATTGTTCTGTGGAGACTGAGAAATTCCTTCAGTCTCATGGTCGAAGTTCGGCAACTGGTAACTACAGGAATGTATAAATACATGCGGCATCCTTTATACTTTTCGGAATTAACCCATGCTCTTGGTACTACTTTACTGCTTCTCAATTCCGTAACCCTTTCGATCTATATTATTTTCTTTACCCTGGAGGTAATCAGAGCGAAATTTGAGGAAAGAAAATTTTTGAGGGTTCTCCCTGAATATGCTGCTTATAAGGCAAGGACCGGCTTCCTTTTCCCCAAGTTTCGAGGTGCACCGCAAAGGTCTTTTTAATCCTCTTGGTGTCTTGACCACTTGGAATTATCCGGGGATTTTGGTCTATTGGTAAGTTTTCGCTGTGCTTGTCATGATGCTGTGCTTATCATGATGCTGTGCTTGTAGTTACTACTCAGATAGGCACAGAGGGGCAAAGGGGCAAAGGCACAAAGAAAGAAGCGCATAAGTCTACAAGTGTAGGTATTCAGCCAAAAAGACCTCAATCCTGTCATTCCCGCGAAGGCGGGAATCCAGAAGTAGTTGTTATCACAAAAACTGGATTCCCGCCTTCGCGGGAATGACAGGAAATACTTACACTTGTAGACATATGCGGAAAGAAGTTAAGCAGCAAACAGGCAAGACAACTTTGTGCATGTTCTTGGGCGCAGCCGCTGCCTTTGCCCCTATAAACCTGAGTAGTTGTATATTTAAAATGGCTCTATGGCTCTAATACAGTTACTGCTTGTCATGATTATTATGGGACGGGACAAGAATGTCCTGCCTCTATCGTTTTGGGGTTTTGGGATAGGCTCTAAACCTTAACTATACACCGGATACTATACACCGTATACACTGGATACTAAACCGGAAAAGAGGAATGGGAATGGGTGCATATTTGCAGGGCATTGTTAATTTTTTTACAGGGAATTGGAGTATTATACTTCCGCTGGTATTTTTTTCTCTCTATATTTACTGGGTAGCCCCGGAAGATGGCAAAAATTGGATGGAAAATTATCCCATCCCCATTATCTTCTTCTTCATTATGCTCCTTCGGGTTTTGGTGCCCACTGGGGCCACTCTGATCAATCTGGGGCTGAAATCGCAAATCACTTTCTCTTCAATCCTTGGGCTGATCAATAGCATATTTGTGGCTATTTTTATGGGAATCGTCGTTTTCAGCTATGTCATTCGATCTTCTCCCAAGAAGCAGGCCGTAGGATTATTGGAAAAATTCTACCCTATTTTTGTGGTGGGTTTTCATCTGATAGGGACGTCTCTCCTCTCTACCCACACCCAAACTAACTATGTTGCGACCATTTATATCCCAGGATTAATCCTGTGTGTAAGCGGAATTACGATGAACATTGCTTCTCTGTGGCAGCTCAAAAATTCCTTCAGCATTATGGTCGAAGTGCGCAAGCTGGTTAATACCGGAGTCTATCGATTCATTCGCCACCCCCTTTATACTGGTGAGTTAATTCATCTTTTAGGGGTCTGTATGCTCTTTAATAACCGATACTCCTATACTTTCTTTGTCGTAGTTACGACCATGCAGCTTTCGCGGGCAAAACTGGAAGAGCGCAAGCTATCGGCGCATCTTCCGGAATATCGAATCTACAAGCAGCAGACCGGCTTTATATTTCCACGGCTAGGAACCCTCTGGGCACAAAGGAAGGGAGAAAAGGGCTGATTTAACGATAAAAATTTAGCCCCAAAAATAGGAACGAGGAACAGGGACCGGAAAGATTCAACCGGTGGTGGAGGCGGAGGTGGCCATCGGCAACACTTTTTCCGAGTATCCTCTCCATTTGTACCGCAAGCTCTTTTCCCACAGGTTCAAAAATAGCTTGCCGTTTTGCCGTCATGGGATCATCTTGATCGCCAATGGTTTCACCGTTGATCCAGGTTCGGTCATTGACCTCTTTTAACCGGATGCGTCCCAGTTCACCGATCTCTTTATGACGGAATGTATAGATCCACTGACCCTGAACCCTGGCTTTGGATACCGTAATGTCTAATGGCAGGCGAAATTTGTTCATATACTGATATTAGATGATTTCGGAAGGAATATCAATATCAGGATTTTTGCCCAACGCCCCGAAAAGGTAAAACAAGATCGTTGGTTTTTTCTCTGATGTTATTGGAATCCCAATTTAGTTAACTCTAGGAATTGAGCAGGACTTAAGATCTTTATTCCTTGGTATTCTTTTAAGGGTTGGAGATGACGCTTATCTCCACTGATGATATATTGGGCTTTTCCTTCTATAGCACATTCTAAAAATCGATTATCTGGTTCATCCTCTTTAATAATCGATAGAGATAAAACAGGAGTAACAAGAGTAGTAATGTCTCTAATATCTTTAATTAATTCTGAGACTTGCCAATCAAACCAATTGAACTTTCTTTTTAATACACCTGCTATCTCAGCAAGGATATTTTCTGAAATTAGAAGCTCAATTTTACCCTCTCTTGCCAATTTTCTAATTTTTTCAGAATTTCCACCAAATAGAACTGCTGAGATATAGATGTTTGTATCTATTACTACTTTGATCATTAAGATTGTTCTTGCCGATATTGAGCAACAATATCTTCTATTTCATTTTCATCTTCAATTCCTAATCTCTTAACAGTTTCTTCTCCCCACTTCCTGAGTTGTTTCCACCGTCTATCCCTTGTAATATATTGCCTGATTACCTCCCGCACAAATTCTCCCTTAGCCTTTGCTTCCTCCTTGGCCAAATTTTCTACCTCGTTATATAGTTCTGGAGATAGCGATATATTGAGGACTTTCCTTTTAGTTTTATTAATCATGAATATCTCCTTTGTAACATAAGTCACTACTTAAGTAATATCATAGTAACTATTTATTTACAAGAGGGTTCCCATAGAACACCCTATCAGGCTAAAGCCAATACCCGTGAATGAAATCGTGATAGTTAAGTAACATCTTGATTATAAACATATTATTGTGCAATATTCTTGTAAGGTTATGAAGTGTATTTCCCGTATATCCATAAAAAATGAAAGGTTATCGTTCCTAAAAATTACCATTTTGCAGATCGAGAACAAATATTCAAAAAACAATCCTATAAAAATGGAGACAGTAAGTCTAATCTTTACATAAAGTTATTGCAATTATGAGAAAAGAAAAAAATTTCATTCACGGGTATTGAGGCTAAAGCTTCGTCCTTAAAAAAACATATGCTAAAGACGTTTCCGCCTAAAGGCGAAGTTTTATACCCTACCCATTGGAAATCAACAGAGTCATTTATCTACGGGACAATCCCTGGAAAAATTAGCACGCCAAAGGGGTTTGAAAGATAATGAGTTAATACGTGAATGGATTCTTGAAAAATTGCACGCTGATTAACAAAAGAATGACGGAAGTTGGGGGTAGCCCTTGAGATTGGCGTCCCACTTGAGAGTGGCGTCCCAATATATAATGAGATTAGATTTGTGAAAAAAAGAATTATAAGATGATAAGTGCAAGGCTAACAATGATCTTTCCTTGTTGATTACCTTGCAATGAGAAAAATCCCTCCGGTGACCATTGGAGGAATTCTCATTGCACAGGCCGTAAATCTTCTTAATACACCTTAATCCACCTAAATCCACCTGAATATACCTTAATCCACCTTCTCATAAACAATGGCTGTAGCTGTATCTTTGGCGAATTGCCAGTCGGGGCTGATCTGCAGCCAGGGATACATGAGGGCCGTTTCCCATGATCGCTTGTACAGGATAATAGCCTCAATATGATATTTTGTTGTCAGTTCGGCAAAATACTTCGGATCATTGAGTCTTGGTATATTATCCAGAAAATCACCATACACCTCCCACCTGCCATCCAGAGCTACCTGCTTCGGAGGGTACATCTGCCAGAGCAGGTAGCCTCCGATATCGGAGCTGTTAAAGATATTTCCAGGCAGATTTCTGCTCTTCAAGTATTCAACAGCCTCATGGGGAAAGGTATCGGATACGCCGAATCCGAAGGTGCGCAGATAATTCAGCCTATGATAGAGCCCGTTATTGGCAATTGACACGCAGGTCCCAAGACACAGAGCGGTGAGCAGGAAACCAACAGCCATCGAAACCGCCACTGGAACCGGCGTCGATACTGGCCATTTGGCTGCGAAAAATTTCCTCTCCCGCAGGAAATCAAGGATTCCATAGATATTCAGAATGGTCATAGGAGTGGCTACGATCGCAAACAAGGGTACGTTTCTGATGGCCATAACCGACAGATAAAGGAAAGCCCCATATGGAAGAAGGTGGGCCAGGCGAACACGTTTGAGCTGGCAGATCAGCGCCAGAACCGTGACTGGGATAAAAATTTTATAGATCAGGGAGGGATCAGGGAATGGGGCATGTTTGATAGCAAAGGGAGACACCAGCTCTGCGACCATAGAAAAAATCGTGGGTTTGGCCTTAAGCTCGCTGAAAATTTTATAAGGGTAAGCTATGCCGTCAAACCCATTCCCATTGATGAGCAGTGCCAGACAGGTCAAACCGAACAAAAGCACTTTCTGCTTCCATTCCCCGGCTTTTGCCTCGACTGTCGCCTGCCCAAGCTTTCCTTGTGTGGGCGGCCACAGGGGGCCACCCCTACCTTGTAGCCTTGGCCCCGCTGGCGCCGGAAAACCCGGTATATATCTACTGAGCAAAGCCTGAAGCAGGTCTCCCAGAAGGTAAAGCGAAATAAAAACGATCCCCAGGACATGCAGGCCGTGCATATTGGCCCAGAGAGCCTGCCCGACCGGAATCATGACCAGGGAGAGGCGGGGATGCTTGGAAAAATTTTCCATACAATAAACAAAGAGAGCCAGAAAAAGGAAGGTAAAAATCTCCGGTCGCAGGAGAAATCTCTGAAAGGACATGAACAGGGTGGAAAGACAGATGATCAGGGGAACCGGATAATATTCCTTCCGGTACGCGGCCATAAACAAGAGACCAAAGGTAAGGCAGCCCACCAGTATCCGCAGAATAATGCTGCCGCTCACCCCTCCGAGAGAGTACGAAAGGTAGAGGAGCAACTGAAACAGCCAGTGGGAATCAACCCATTTATTCCCCTGGGCTATATAGGAAAACATATCCACTTTGGGAATGGATCTGCTGGAATAGATGTACTCGCCGGCTTTCATATGCCAGCCAGTATCAAAGTCAACGATTTTGAATAAGCCAATCAAGACAACCACCAGAAAGAAAGATAAGATTGCCAGATACCGTACGTTCCGTTTCATGAGTCAATACCTTTCATAAAAGATGACTTCTCATACTTAGGGAACTCCCAATTATTAGTATACCCAGGGTAGATTCTTTTATTCACCCCCCACCTAAACTCCCCTGCCACAGGGGCTCTCTGCCTCAAGGAGGAGAAATATGGAAGGCTGTAAATTCAATGCGTTAACCAAAAGCCTACCCTCGTGAGCCCCCCCTGCGCCCTAATTCCTAACCCCTCTCTATTAAAAGGATACATAAAATTATCCAGCGCGACATAGAATCTACACACCTCTTCCAATCATTCAGTAATTAAAGCCGAAAAGAGGCTCTTTCAACCCTTGCAGAGATTATTTTTATAGCTCGTTGCGGCGGTTATAGCATTTAGAGGCTAGCCGAAAAATCCTGGGAAACCTCATCAGTGTTGGGGGCATCCCCATTTTTCTGATAGGCTCTTAGTGCCCGGAAAGGGCGTTCTCCGCAGGACAAAGCTGCGACGATCAACCCAAAAGGACTTAAAACAGCCTGCCAAAACTCTGTTTGAATAACCATCCTATCCATGACCATCTTTAACCAAAACCAGCTTTTATCAGCCTATTCCCTCAACTATTCCCTTAAAAAACAACCCTGGCACCAACTATGCTTAGCCATAAGGGAAACAAAGACTAGGGCTATTTATTAACCCTGATGATCAACCCATAAATCACTGTTGTCGAAAAAAAATATGCGGTTAGGAAAGAATTTAAGCATTATCATGACTATTTTGTCAAATATAAAGTGGGGAAACAATCCATCGAGACTCGTTTTATTAATCATCGGGTCTCTCTATCTTTCTTTGCATCCGGTAAGATGCAGGGCTCTCTCGCTCAATTCTCTACCGGGAGGAATTGCCCCGATCAGTTTCCGGTCTCTTGATGTTAGTGGAATTGCCCCGAATGAGGTTATTTTCAGGGCAAGGCCAGGGGTCAGTCAGGCCGAGGTCACGAGAATTTTGGCCAGTCAGGGGATCAGAGGAGTTGAAGCAAACATCAGAACCGGATTTCAGCGTGCAGTGCTCTCAGTCAATAATGCGCTGGAAGTCGCTGCTCTTCTGAACCTGAACCCTGCCATCGAGTATGCAGAGCCTAACTATATGGCCAGGGCGGAATTGGTTCCGAACGATCCCTACTTTATCTACCAGTGGAATTTTCCCATGATCAATATGGGATTTGCTTGGGACCTTTCGATCGGAACAGGTGTCACCGTGGCTGTGGTCGATACCGGCATAGCTTTTGAAAACAATGGAGTTTATGTCAAGGCACCAGACCTGGCAGGTACGCTCTTTGCTCCTGGCTGGGATTTTGTCAATAACGATGCCTATCCGGATGATGATAATGGGCACGGGACCCACATGACAGGCACTATTGCCCAGACCACCAATAATCTTCTGGGAGTGGCCGGAATCGCCTATGGAAGCACCATTATGCCGGTCAAGGTCCTGGACAGTGGCAGTAACGGGCTTTTCAGCAATATTGCCAATGGGATTTACTATGCAGTCAATAACGGGGCCAAAATCATTAACATGAGTTTCGGCACCTACACTGCTTCAGTGACTCTCCAGGATGCGGTTACCTATGCTTATCAGAATGGGGTAAGTATTATTACCTCGGCAGGAAACAATGCCTCCAGCATTCCGCATTATCCTTCATCGTATCCCACTTGTGTGTGCGTCAGCGCGGTTCGATACGACAAGACCCGGCCATTTTATTCCAACTATGGACCGGACGTGGATATCTGTGCTCCGGGGGGCGATCTTTCCGTTGACCAGAATCTTGACGGACACCAGGATGGCATCTGTCAGCAAACCCATAACGGGACACTATATAATCAATTCAATTACGCGCTCTTTCAGGGAACCTCCTGTGCGGCAGCCCATGCATCGGGCGTGGCTGCACTGGTTCAATCAGTGGCTGGCGGCACCCTGACTCCTGATGCCTTGAAAAGCACGCTGGAAACCACATCCATAGATCTTGGGGCCGTGGGCTGGGATCAGGACTTTGGCTGGGGCCTGATCAATGCGCTGGCCGCAGTCCAATCCGTCTTGCCCGTGGCAGCGGTGGCGGGCAGTCTTTTGCCCTGGACATTGGCGGCGAATCCTATCCTGAATCGGGCGATTCTCCCGCTGTCTCAGCCTGATCCTCTGGCCACATTTTTCGGAATCGATCCATTTAATCTGATCCTGGCTGAATTGGCAAACCCTTTTTTCCTGTCCGGCGGCATCCCGAATCTTTACTCTTCCGGCTTAGGAAAATCGAAGACAACATCACCCACTGATATCTCGAACGATCTCTCTATCTCCAACCTCCTGAACTCTTCTACCCCCAATCTATTGAACCTTTCGATCTTCAATCTCTTGAACCCTCTGGCCTATTCCGGTGTCTCATTCTTGCCCAACGGGAGCTATTTTCAACAACCATCGTCTCTTATGCTCATGAACCCATTGTCCATATTTGCAAATACATGGTCTATGCCCATGAATCCATTGTTCACGTTCATGAATCCATTATTATTGAATTCATTATCATTGAATCAATTATCATTGAGTCAATTTCCTTACTGTTATTACACAGGATCTTAACTATTACTTTACCATATAGGCGCTTAGTACAGGCCGCGGAAATTCCGCGACCAGAGTTGTAAGGGCGGCCCCCTGTGGCCGCCCATGTACGGGGAAAGGGCAGGCACAGGGGCCTGCCCCTACGATACTGGCCGCGGATTTAATGCGCGGTGTACTTAGAGGCTATCCCAAAACCTCCGGCAACTGGCACATCAGTTACCCGAAATGGGGTTTTAGGATAGGCTCTTAGTATCTTAAAGTTGATTTTGAAGAGAATGGGAATATAAATAATGAAAACAAGTCAATAACGGTAAAATTTTTTGTAGCTATGCCAGGCCAAGGGCAGGGACTTTCTTATCCCCGCCTCTTAAGAGCAAGTAGATAGGCTGTAGGCATTTAGGCTGTAGGAGAAGACAGGTAGATAGACTGTAGGCATTTAGGCTGTAGGAGAAGACAGGTAGATAGGCTGTGGCATTTAGCCTAATAACCTAACAGCCTACAGCCTAAACAACCTATTTCGAAGCTCATGAACTCCATTGACAAACTTTGCCGGAAATACTGTTTGTCAATGATCAAAAAGTAAGGAGGTGATCACTTAATCAAATAGTGCTTTCATTGTTGTTTGCGTCTTGCGCATCTTCTGAAAACGTTAACCACTAATCATTCATCATGTGCAAGGGGGGAGAGAGGGAGTTAGAATAATGCGTTTCGCTAAGGTTAAAGGGTTGGTTATAGTTTCATTGTTTTTGGTTGCTCTTATGAGCACGTCTGTTAAAAAAGCAGATGCTTATTATGGTTCGGGTTTGGGAAGCTTATACGGTAGTAGTCTTTATGGCGGCATGTACGGCGGCATGATGGGCGGCCTCTATGGCAGCAGTATGTATGGCGGCATGATGGGCGGCCTCTATGGCAGCAGTATGTATGGCGGCATGATGGGCGGCATGTACGGCGGCATGATGGGCGGC
>Ga0307378_10000702_pt1 | contig 57151 bp, 43 predicted proteins | sample UN1MG_FD_202238 | JGI IMG/M metagenome (GOLD analysis project Ga0307378, IMG submission 202238) | Soil microbial communities from Risofladan, Vaasa, Finland - UN-1 | ecosystem: Environmental > Terrestrial > Soil > Coastal area > Acid sulfate soil | place: Finland: Risofladan, Vaasa | collected... | reverse complement strand
TCTATCTGAAGGCGTACCGCCTCCTTTAAGCATTTCAAGTGCGTATTCGATACCGTATAAAGCTAATTTGTCCGCATGCTGGTCAACGGTGCAAAGAATCTTTCCTTCTTTAAGCAATCTTTGTACTGCTGTGATATTGTCGAAGCCAATGACGAAAATTTCGTCAGACTTGCCTGCTGCCCTAATTGCCGCTATCGCGCCGAGGGCCATACTGTCATTGGCACAAAGGACTGCTTTCAGGTCTAAATACTCCGTAGTTAACGCCGAGACAATCGGTTCGGCTTTTGACGTCTCCCAGTATCCCGACTGGGAGCTGACAATATTCATTCCGCCCGCTTTCATTGCATCCTCGAAACCAAGCTTGCGCTGAATTCCGTTGAATGCATTGGGCACTCCTTCGATAATTACTACTTTGTCCCCCGATTTTAGTTTGCCCGCCAGGTATTCACCTGCAAGTCTTGCGCCCTTGCGATTATCCGGCCCGACAAATGGAATATTGACGCCCTTGTCTTCTAAAACGGCAGAGTCAAATTTATTGTCGATATTAACTACTATAATTCCTGCATCCATTGCCCTCTTGCATACCGGTACCAAAGCCTTGGAATCAGCCGGAGCAATCACAATTGCATCCATCTTCTGGGCAACCATCAACTCGACATAATCGATTTGCTTGCCTACATCCTGTTCGTCTTTGATGCCGACTACTTTAAGCTCGTACTCATCCTCGTGTTCTTTGTGATGCGAGCGGGCACCTTCCTCCATCGTCTTAAAAAACTCATTGGCCAGAGACTTCATTATCAAAGCAACTCTCGGTTTGTCCGACGTGTGCTGCTTACAACCAACTGCAAGGATAGATAAAATCACAGCGCAGATAAGAATACTAATTGCCTTCTTATGCTTTCTCATCGTTGACTCCTTGATTAGTTATATCCTTTATAAAACTTTCAACCGTCTCTCCGGTGGGCATCGAAGATTGTGCTCCCATTTTAGTAACAGATAGAGCCGCCACCTGATTAGCATACAAAGCGGCATCTGACAGTGTTTTCCCCTGAGCCAGACCGACCGCCAGACTTCCTGTAAAAGCATCTCCCGCGGCCGTAGTATCGACAGCATCTATCTTTACAGCAGAAACAGATTCAATTCCTTCATCTCCGGCCAACAAAAAACCCTTTGCACCCAGAGTTATGATAACCGACTTGACTCCATACTCTAACAGCTTCTTTGCTGCTATGCAGGCCGAATCCTCGTCTGTTACTTCTATGCCTGTTAGAATCTGAGCTTCTGTTTCATTTGGTGTCAGTACATCTACCATTTTAAGAAGCTCCGGACTGAGCTTTTGGGCCGGTGCCGGGTCCAGAATAAAAGGGACACCGCAATTATTTGCTAACTGAGCAGCAAATTCGACCGTCTCTAATGGAATTTCGAGCTGGGCAACCAATGCTCCCGATGATGCAATATCAGACTCGGCTCTTTTAACATCATCGGGGGACAGTGTTTGGTTTGCCCCCGGAGCTACTACAATTACATTATTACCAGCATCATCAACGGTAATCAGAGCCACTCCGGAGGGAGCTTCTTTGGTTTGGGTAACATACTTAGTGTTTACCCCCTCTTTTTTGAAATTGCTCAAAGACTGCTCTGCGAAAATATCATCACCCAACCTGGCTATAAAGTACACTTCGGCCCCCAATTTTGCAGCGGCCACGGCCTGGTTTGCGCCTTTACCGCCGGGAGTCATTATGAAATCTCCGCCTAAAATAGTCTCCCCCACGGCAGGTATCCTCGGAGATTTTACCACCAAGTCCATATTGGAGCTGCCAACGACGATAATTTTTGATTTGCGTTTTTTAATCTTACGCCCTCATACTGAATATTTTTTTAGCCAGAGCAATTCAGTGAAAACTTTCTTACTTCGTTAATCTGCCAACCAGGAAATCCTCGAAGGCGCTCAAATCTTTCCATTCAGTGGCACAGTTAATCACTTCGGCGTTTTCATCTATTCTTGTGTATCCATCGTCGGTAACCTTGATTCCCAGTCTTTCCATCTTAACCAAGTCGGTTGACATAGCTAAATAAATACCCACCGTATCGAAAAGCGTTGAGCTGCTCGAATTGAGTTTTTCATCGACCCTTTTATTTAGCTCTGCCTCGCTCAAATCTTTATTCTCGTTCAGTATTCCCTGTCTGTACCATGCACGATAGTTTTCAATCAAAGTCCGCGTCAGAGGACTGTTCCTATTCAGGACTTTTTGATATTTTTGGCCTTTAAGCTGGACTATACCACATGTATCCAGAGGGGTAATTGTCATATTCCAGCCGGCGCTAAAAACTTTTTGGGCCTCTTTAACAAAAGCCTTGACGTTATATTCGGCGCTCGGTTCAGAGCTGTTCCCGTATCCACGGTAAACACTGCCGTGCATTCCTACAAATTCTGCTTTCTCAGCTATCCGGGGCTCGCGCTCAAGTGCAGCCGCGATATTAGGCAGAGGACCCACGGCGACCACTTTTATCGGTTTGCGAGATTTCATTACAGTATCAACCAAAGCCTGTATGCCATCTTCATAGATTTTGCCGGGATATGTCGACAGCTCATAGTCTTTTGCCCACGCATCCTGCCTGTGGCTGCCTTTATGCTGCTGCAGCCCGATACCGATTGGTATATCTGTCCTGCCAACCGTTTCCAGAAACTTAGCCACAGTTTTCGCTTTTGATGAAGTGTTGCCTACCGCGGTCGTAATCAACTTAACATCGAACTCAGTCGATTGAAGGAGCATCGCCAGAGCCCACGTATCATCAATATCATCACATATATCCGTATCGAAAATAACGGGTATTTTTCCACTTCGTGACAAGGATGAATTGCTATCCAAAGCACAGGAACTTAATGTTATTAAAAATATTGCAAAAATCGCCCAAATGATTTGTCGGATGGACTTTACTGGAATAACACTCGTGAAAAACTTTGTCCCACTCATAGCTCGACCTCCAATTTCAAAAAGTTTTTGTAATGCAACCATTTGCAAATATAATCTAATGTCGGGTTTTGTCAAAGCAATTTGATTTTCCAGATATTTGTATTTTCTTATTTTTAGTTGCCTTTATAAATGAGTTAGCATATCTATATGTAAGCTCGCTGCAGCACTATTTTAGCGATACTTGCATGCGGGAATCTAACTTGACGAGTTTTATCAGAAACATAGTTAATAATGATTCAACCGGAAAGAATAAAGGCCCTTAACAACAAAGTCCCGTGCAATGGGAAATATGTATTGTACTGGATGCAGGCCGCACAGAGAACCGAATATAACCACGCACTTGAATACTCAATTCGCAAAGCCAACGAACTGAAAAAGCCTGTCTTAGTATCATTCGGTATAACCGACAATTGGCCCGAAGGCAATCTGCGTCATTACTACTTTATGCTGGAAGGCCTCAGGGAGGTCAAAAGAAACCTTTGGTCAAAGGGCATTCAAATGGTAATCCACCATGAGTCCCCTGATGCGAGCACAATAAACTTAGCAAAAGATGCCTCTCTGGTTGTTGTAGATGGCGGCCAGTTAAGAATCCAGAGAAAATGGCGAAGGAACGTAGCCAAAAAAATCGCCTGCCCTTTATATGAAGTTGAAACAAATTTAATTGTTCCCGTTGAAGAAGCTTCATGCAAAGAGAACTTTTCAGCCGGTACGTTTCGACCGAGAATAACAAAGAAACTCGATTATTACCTGGTTCCTCTTAAACACAATAAACCAAAACTGGATTCTCTAAATTTTAAGTTCGCCACCTTCAATATCGATGATATAGATAAAGCAGCTTCACAACTCAATATAGACCGGAGTGTCGGTAAAGTTGACAGCTTCGGCGGAGGTTCAAAGCAAGCCAGACGCCTTTTAAATAACTTTTTAAGAAATAAACTCGATAACTTCGCCAGGTTTCGCAACGACCCGAATAAAAATTGTGTATCGAATATGAGTCCCTATCTGCATTTCGGGCAGATTTCCTCATTATATATTGCGCTGAAAGTCCCTGCAACTTCCAGCGGCGGTAAAGACGCGTATCTGGAGGAGCTTATCGTCCGCAGAGAACTCAGTCACAACTTCGTTTTCTTTAATGACAGTTATGATACTTTTAATTCTTTGCCGCCCTGGGCCATGAGGACTCTTAATTTCCACAGTCGAGACAAAAGACAGTATTTATATTCGCTCGAGCAGTTTGAGAAAGCCCAAACCCACGATCCATACTGGAATGCCGCACAAAAAGAAATGGTCATCGCGGGTAAAATGCACGGTTATATGAGAATGTACTGGGGCAAAAAAATCCTCGAATGGAGTAAAAACCCTAAAACCGGATTCAAAATAGCTTTATATCTTAACAACAAATATGAGCTCGACGGCAGAGACCCGAACGCCTTCGCAGGTGTTGCCTGGTGTTTTGGAAAACACGACAGGGCATGGGCGGAAAGGCAAGTTTTTGGTAAAATCCGTTATATGAACGCTGCAGGACTGAAAAGAAAATTTGACATCGAAGCTTATGTCAATAAAATCCAGTCTCTTGATAAAAAATCATAAAGGTACGCTATGCGGGTAGTAATAACAGGTGCAACCGGCTTTATAGGCAGGGCTTTGTGCAGAGCGCTGCATAAAGATTACGAGGTCATCGCTCTTTCGCGTGACTCAAACAGGGCCGCCAAATCGGTAGGAGACTGGGCCCATGTTGTCGAATGGGACGGAAGAACGACCGGAAGCTGGATTCAGCAGGCGGACGGAGCATTGGCTATCATTAATCTGGCAGGTGAAAACGTTGCTTCGGGCAGATGGAACAAGGCAAAAAAGGCCAGCATACTTCACAGCAGACTGGATAGTTCACGGGCTGTACTCGATGCTGTAAAGCAGACAAACAAAAAGCCAAAGGTGGTAATTCAGGCTTCAGCTATCGGCTATTACGGCTCTCGCGGCATTGAAAGGCTGGATGAAAATTCCACCGCCGGCAAGGGATTTCTCGCTGATGTATGCCGCAATTCTGAAATAATTGCAGGCCAAATAGAGTCACTGGGTGTCAGATGTGTAATCGTTCGCACAGGAGTGGTTCTGGGAAACGGCGGCGGGGCCCTGCCAAGAATAATGCAGCCGTTCCGCTTTTTTCTCGGCGGTCATCCCGGCAGCGGCAGACAATGGTTTTCGTGGATAAGTCTGGATGACGAAGTCGGTGCAATAAAATTTCTTATGGAAAATGAAAATCTTAAGGGCGTTTTTAACCTCACAGCACCAAAGCCGATAACAATGAAAAGATTCTGTAGGAAATTAGGATGGGTGATAAGAAGACCCTCATGGTTGTTTTTCCCGGGATTCATCATGCGGCTGGCTTTAGGCGAAATGGCCGATGAGGTACTTTTATCCGGACAAAGGGTCAAGCCGAAACGGTTGCTTGAAGCAGGTTTTGAGTTTAAGCATATCGAGGTTAAAAAAGCCTTAAAGGACATAAAATCACAAAGGAGAAAATCATGAATCTGTCTGAATATTTTCAAGATGCCAAAGGTACCGGTGTTTTAGCTACGAGCGATTCGGATGGCAATGTCGATATTGCCATTTACTCCCGGCCTTACATTATTGATGAAAAGAAAATTGCATTCAGCATGTTAGAACGGCTAAGCTACGCAAATGTTCAATCCAACCCCAAAGCAGCTTATATGTTCATCGAGCAGGGTCAGGGATATTCAGGTACAAGATTATACCTGACCAAAATCGGTGAAGAAAAAGATCCCGAACGTATTAATGAAATTAAAAAGCAGCATTCAAAGACCTACAATCCTGAAGAAACACATAAACATTTGGTATATTTCACGATAGATAAGTCTCGGCCGCTCATCGGTGATAAGGCCGATTGAAACAATTTTATCGCGTACCGGAGCTATTAGTTATCAAAGATTTTTAAGGGCCTGAAATGTATATCATACCAGCTATCGACCTGAAGGACGGAAAATGTGTCAGACTTATACAGGGTCAGTATGACCGCCAGATAAACTATGAGGATGACCCTGTCAAACAGGCCCGGGAATTCAGCTTGGCCGGGGCAAAATGGCTGCACATCGTGGATTTGGATGGGGCCAAGCTCGGCAGGCCGGTCAACACCGATACAATATCAGCGATAGCAGCTTTAGGTCTGTTCAAAATCGAAGTCGGAGGCGGACTGCGTGACGAAGCATCGATACAACAACTGCTCGATATAGGTCTCGAAAGAGTAATAATCGGCACCAAAGCGGTAAGTGACTTCGAATGGTTCAGCGAAATGGCTGAAAAATTCAGTGGCAAAATCGTACTCGGCCTCGACGCTCGAGGTTCAAAAGTTGCTACCCACGGCTGGATGCAGGACAGCCACCATAATTTACTGGAATTCGCTGTCGAAGCTGCCAAATTGCCTTTGGCGGCGATTATATATACTGACATCACCAAAGATGGTATGATGATGGGCCCGAACCTCGAAAGAACAAAAGCACTTATCGAGACTGTAGATATGCCCATAGTCGCTTCAGGAGGTGTAAAAGAGCTGGGTGACATTCCGAAGCTTGTCGAAATTGGTGCTGAGGCTGTAATAATCGGCCGAAGTTTATACGAAGGCACTCTCAAACTCTCCGACGCAATTAAAGCAACAGAAAAATAAATCCCCTTGACTCCGATTGTTTTAACCTAACTGGTCGCCGTATGGATAGTTCAATCACTTAGCTCGGGGGGCTCGAATTTGTAGCCGATTTCCCTGATTGTATGAATAAAAATTGGATTGTGCGGGTCGGGTTCGATTTTGTTCCGCAATGTGGTAACAAAACGGTCGATGCTGCGTGAGCCGATAAAGCTGTCATAACCCCAAACCATATTCAGTATATCATCACGGGTAAGCGCCCGGCCAGGCTTCTTGACAAAATATTCCAATAATCCGAACTCTTTCGGTGAGAGTTTAATTTCATTTCCCTTGCAGGTAAGTTTTCTGGCGGGAATATCAAGCCGGTAGTCTCCGAATTCGTAAATGTCCTGTTCGGTTTGCCGGCTTCGTCTAAGAAACGCTTCTGCGCGAGCAAGAAGCTCTTTTATACTGAAGGGCTTGGTAACATAATCATCGGCTCCGAGATTCAATCCTAATATTATATCCGACTCCTCACCCTTGGCGGTCAGCATTATAATCGGCATATTAAGATTTTCTTTACGGATCAGCCTGCATATTTCATAGCCGTTTATCTTCGGCAGCATAATATCAAGAAGAATTAAGTCAGGCTTCTTATTAAGAGCAGTATTTAATCCTTCCTCACCATCGGCCGCAGTAAGTACACCATATCCCTTAAACTCGAAGTTATCCTTCAAGCCCCGCAGCATTACAGCATCATCTTCAATTATCAGTATCGTTTCCATTTGTTTCCGGCAGTTTAAATTTGTAACCAATAAGTTCTACTGTGTGAATAAACTTCGGATTATTCGGGTCTTGCTCGACCTTGTTCCTCAGGGCAATGACAGCCTGGTCGATGTCCTGCAAAGTAATAAAGCGTGAATAACCCCATACGGCATTACGAACCTCATCGGATGTAAGAGTGCATCCGGCCCTTCTAAGGAAAAGGTGCAGCATCTTGAATTCCCCGGGTGTAAGCTCAATCTCCTTACCGTTTCGAGTAAGAGTGCCCGCGACAGTATCAAGCCGGTAACTGTCGAATTCATAAACATCAGGTTCCTCCCGGCCTCTGCGTCGCATAAACGCTTCGGCCCGGGCCATTAATTCTTTTATACTGAAGGGCTTGGTCACGTAGTCGTCCGCGCCAAGATTCAATCCAAGTACAATATCGGATTCCTGGTCCTTGGCCGTAAGCATGATTATGGGCATATCGAAATTCTTTTTACGAACTTCGCTGCATATTTCATAGCCATTGATTTTGGGCAGCATAATATCGAGTATAATCAGGTCGGGATTTTCAGTCAGTGCTGCTTTAAGACCCTGCTCACCATCCTGGGCAGTCTTGACGCGGTAGCCCTTTAACTCAAAATTGTCCTTAAGGCCCCGCAGCATAGCTGAGTTGTCTTCAATAATCAGCACCTTTCTCATTTATTAATCCTTCCCTGTTGAGGTTTAATTACAAGCCGGTAATTTCACGGTGAAAGTACTTCCTTTATCGGGTTTACTCTCAACAGAAATTGTACCTTTGTGTGCATCGACGATAAATTTAGCGATACTTAGACCCAATCCACAGCCCTCGGCATGCCGTGAAAGACTCCGATCGGCCTGATAAAACCTGTTAAATATCTTTCTTGCCGACCCGCGCGACATACCTCTGCCTTTATCAGAGACATAAAAACATACCAAAGAGTTTTCAGAAGTAACTCTAAGCTCAATCTGCTTGTTATCATAAGAATATTTGTATGCATTGTCCAGCAGGTTTATAAGTACCGTTACCATCGCATCACGGTCGGCCGAAACTTCCGGTAAATCCTCATGGATATTCACTTCAAACCTGCATTGACCCAGGCTGAATTTGGTTTTAACCGCCTCTGCGGCATCACGGGCAATTGCAGCCGGGCTTGTATTGAACATCGCAAATGCCTGCTTATTTCGCTCCATCCTTGAAAAGGTAAGAAAGTTATCTATCAACCCAGTAAGTCTTTCATTTTCCTTTGAAACAAGCTGCAGATATTCTGTAACTTGCTGCTGGTCTCGGTAGCTGCCTTCAAGGAGAGTATCTACGAGAACTCGCATAGAGGCCAGGGGTGTTTTCAATTCGTGTGAAACGGTGGCAATGAAATCGTTCTTTAGCTTGTTTATCCTGATTTGTTTTCCTACAACCCTGGTGGCCAGCAAGCCGGCAGCAAACATTACGGCAATAGCCAACAGGCCGGTCCAAAGATATACTACTCTTTGTTCGTTGGCAGTTGTTTCAAAGATATCAATATCCTTAAAATGAATCTCAACGTTCCAACTCGGAAAATATTTGCCTAAAGGTGCAGTCAGGAAAGCCGCCTTTTCAGGATTTTCAAAACCGCAGGCATATGTGCCAAAACTGTCTGTAATTCTATAGGAAACACCGAGATCTTCGAAGTCGGCGCCAGATAAATCAAAATCCAAAATAAACTCTTTTGCCTTTTTCAATAGTAAGTAAGTTTTACCGCCTGAATTGTGATATATTCCGAAGGTATCTTCCGGCAAATCCAGCCTGCGCAAGCTATCTTCTGACCAGGACTCAAATGTGGCAAATGCAGGTCGGCCAAACCCGGCAGCGCCCACTTTCCTGGCCTGATATGCATCTAATACCGTGGATATTTGTCGTTTCGCTTCCTCGCTTACCTGTTCGGTCAAACCAGTCAATTCAACTCCTTCAATCATTTCCAGCGTCGCACTTAGTAACGAAACTAAATCGTTTGCATCTTTTTCAGAAAATGGTTCCGATGCTGTCCCTGTATAATACTTCTCAAGAACAGCTGCAGATAATTCTTCGGCTGATAACAATTCTTTTGCCCTTAGAACCTGGGCATTCAGTTGTTGAGCCCATTCGCTCTTTTCTATAATTTCAAGTGCTTTACGCAGAAGAAAAATCCTTGTCCCCGAAGGCATTAGCAAAAAACCGGAACCGCTGCCTGGAGTATAATTTATGGCGGACCCAATCAGATTTTCCAAATCCGAGCGTCCTATACCCTCCCGGGTTAGATTCTTTAGATTGACGAGCAGGATTCTTGCTTTTGCAATCAGTGCTACAGAAGATAAACTCACATTTTCTGGCATTTGGCCATAAGCCATCTCCCTGCAAAGAGTAACGGCCTGATCAAATTCTCCTGACTTTCTAAGGCAGCGGATTTGACCTAATAAAGCACTGTAACGTAGATAATAGCCATCATCCGCCGAATCGACGAATTGTTCATACATTCTTATCGCCCGGATAAAATCCTCATCCGTGAATTCAGCATTCCATGCAAGATTAAATTCTTCCGGAAATTCACCCCGAAAGTCGTCACCTCCTGTAACCGGATAAACCAACTTTCCCATACGGTCATAGATAATAACCGCATTACATATATTCGGAGTATTTGGCCCAATGTCTCGGTCTGCAAGTCGATCAAACATCTCAACAGGCTGTCGCTGCACCGCTGTTTCATCTTCGATAACGCCTATTCTTGCCGACCAGAGATCATCAATTCTTTTACTTAATATCTCCAGGCGTTGCTGGTAAACCATAGTCAGTTTCTGCCTTACCGCAAGACGCTCGTTTCTGACCGCCTGGTTCATAAACCAAAGCAAACACACAGTGGGCAGTATTACCGCTATCGCAAGCAGTAATACCACCCACCGCAGTTGATTACCCGTATTGATATTACCAACTGTTTTCACACGCTTATTCTACCTCGTATCATCATAAAGGGCTTTGATTTGCTCTTCGCTGAGTGCATAGTTGTAGATGCGAACATCGTCGATAGTCCCACGGAAATAATCTTCAGTCATCGCATGCCGCCCAAATTTTAAACTCTCGCTCTCGGCAACCGGAGGTCCTGAAGGGTCCGCATTGTCAGTAATCAGGACGCCATCTCTATAAGCCTTGAGATTTTCTCCATCATAGGTGGCAGTGAGGAAATACCACGTATCGGCATGCAGGTCTCCAAAACCGGCGCTGTACCACACTCCGTCCACGCAGACACCCACTGCCTCGCGGAAAATGTCGGTAGGATGATTCCAGCTTATATTGTAGTTCTTTTCGCGATGGACCGGTCCGCTCGGGGCTCCTTCTGACGAAGGTGCAGCAGGGCTTTTGACCAAGACGGCTATAGTCCAGGCGGACAGGTCGGCATTATAACCAGTGTCCACATAGTCATCCTTACCGTCAAACTCCAAGGCACCGTTTACCTTCCCTCCGGAGGGACGCCAACGTGGACCACCTACCAGTTTGCTTGTATGACCGGCTCCGGAAAAATCAGCGGCAGTGTTGCCTTCTGTCTCGTCCAATTTCCACCATCCGACGAGACCGGCCAACTCAGCGGTCCCAAACACACTCGGTGTTTGATAGGCATTGTCCTGCTTTCCCCACCAGGTCAGCTTTGTATCGCGCTCTCCACCATCATCGTCATCGTTAACGTGAACATCCAGGCCGATCTTCGTACCGGCAGCCGGATGGACTTTTAAGGCAGACCAAGGAAATTTAATCTCGACCAGGTAGCCACCATCTGTTTGCCCAAAGGCAAATTCCACTCCATCCGTTCGGACCTGCCCGGTCTCTCCGGTCTTTCCCATGCGGGGTTTTTCCTGGTCCCACTCGAAGAAATACTGGCCGTCGTTGCCACTGTAGCCATCAGATTTGCTATTATCAGGATCCATGAATACTTCAACAGTGTCATCGAACCAGAATTCATCAGAATCATTTTTCAGGACATCATCATTTACATTGACCATAACATAGAGATTGTCTGCATCCCACATGGCCTTATAGGAAGCTGAGAAATCAACATCAGAAGAGGCAGGTGTATATATAACATTTTTTATCTTGTATTCATTAGCCTCAGACCAGATATCTTCTGCAGTTCCATCGACCACGACAGGCCGACCCGCCATTTTAAAATTGGCTGGAACAACTACTTCTTTTTTCCCCGCCCTAACATTAGTCCTGGGTCTCGAGATAACCTGAGGCAGTTGCATCAACATTGGAAACACATTATCCAGCGGCGGTATCTGGTTTATACTTAAACGCACATTTAAGTTGTTAATCTGTTCATCAGTGCCTAACTGGATACTAGTCTTATCACAGGCCTGAGCCAACTGAGCTAATGTTTCATGCGCCGGATTTTCCGATTCGCCAGATGTGGCTGCTAGAAAAGCATCGGCAAGACGTATTGCACCGCCGACATTAACCAAGAGAAGTTTGCTGGTAGATGGTGACAACTTGTTTACAGCTTCGTTTAAGGGCCCGGCAGTACAAACCGACCTGCGTCTCTTGATTGCCGAAACCGAAGTCTCAACAACATCCGGATTTAACGACAAAACAGTTGTCTTATCCATCTGGTTCATAAAACAGTAGAGTTTCTGATTGTTAACAAGTCCAATTTGGTACTTGCCGGTACCATCCTCAGGCTGTCCGATGTCGGTTTGGCCGGTTACCAAATTAGCCACCGTCAATAATTGAGTTAAAAGCCTGCGAGTTTGTTGCGGATTGTGGCTGGTTACCGCCAGTCCAAGATTGGCCGCTATCGGGGGTGCTCCTATATTACCTCCGTTTGATGAGCTATCCGGCGGCAGGGCAAATAGGTTAATCTGTTCAATATTGGCAAAGATTTCCCTGCCGATATCAAGGCCTGTAAAGTTTTCAATACCTTTACTTGCAGCCAGGCTCTGTGCGCTTCCAGCCTTACCCAGAGCGATGCTGAGAAGACCAACGGCCTCGGATGGAACGGCCTCGAAGCCGGCCCTGCTGAGATTCGGAGTACGAATCATATTGTACGCAATACAGCGGTGCCCATCCTTAAAAGCTATGTTGTTTTCAAGAGTGATTCCGTTTTCCTGAATGTTTAAAAAGACAATCAAATCATCGATATTCTTAAAGTCAGCAATGCCATCGGCAAGACGAATTTGGGCGGGAATTTGGTCTGCCGGAATTATTTTTGAAAGACCTGCATATACTTCATCAACGTTCGCCCAGAGTGTTAGAGCATTTTCCTGACGTGATTTCTTGCTGACTTTAGCAAAAGATTTGTTAGTTGATGCAAGCGTAGGCTCGCTGGTAACGCCCTTGTATTGCTTTACGCTCCATGCCAATTGTTCGGCCGGCTGTGCAATGATTACAATATTATCATCATAAGCGGCGCCTGCCACACCTGATATAGTCACGGTTTGCATACCTTCAATAGGTTCGCCCGGTGTTCCAACCATACCCAATCCCGCCAATATCAAACCCCGCAAGGCATCGCTCTTTCCAGGAAATAACACCGCTGTGAACGGAGGATTATTTTGAGAAATGCCGGTAATGCCTACCCCCATCCCCCGTATCTTCTTGAATTCAGCCATCATCGCCGGATTCATAAGGGCAGCCATTATGTCTCCGGGTGACTTCCCGGACTTACCGCCACCAAGAACTGCAAGAGGATTTTCAAACGGAGTTCCCTTGAGCATATTCAGAATAGTTTCGATTTGTCTGCCGGGGCTGCCGGTTTCCATATATATTATGGTCTCAGGCGGCATTAGAGCCGCCGGGTCGGCATTACCCAGCTCTTCCAGCAGAGGCTTAACCTTGCTAACAACTTTAGTCTGGTCACTGAAGTCCGCGACCAGCTTGCCAAAAACGATCTTAGCCTGCCCCTCATTCTGCTTCTTAAGATAACACATACCCTGACGGTATAAAGCCTGGGCGATGTGAGACCTCTGAGCGGAACCGTCCTTGATTATCTGCTCATAGATTCTGATGGCCGCATCGATGTCACCATCGACCTCTTCGGCATACAGCCCTTCCTGCAGCAGTGTACTTGAAGACTTGGCAAAAGTGACTGTGCCAAGGGCCCCAACCGCCAACAAGAAAATGATTGTGATGTTCTTCAACCTTTCCATAATTGTGCTCCTTTCAAATAGATTAACAAAAAATCGGTTACATTAACAGGAGCAATTATGACAACTATATGTTACTGTTTTGTTACGGTTTTGTACTATTTTTAATATTTTTATCGACACTCTGCACTACGGAATCCATAAAAAGAAGGTGCATTTCAGACCCGATACAGTACAATTTCTTTAAATATTCCTGTTCATTATGCCGTATAAAATACGTAGCAATGGTTTCCTTCGGAGAATGCTCCCTGTTGGGAACGTTTGACATATTTTCGAACAAATTTTTTTGAGATAGAAATAATGCCAGGTTCACTTCGAAAATTATTGGGTCAGGATATTGGCAGAACGAGCCGAAGTCTTATCTTTTTTGTTCTGTTCTGTCTGTACCTCTGGTTCGTTGTTGATTTGCGCCTGATTTATAATTATACCGAGGTTATTACAAATTTACCTGTCTTTTACAGAGGCTGGGCATTCTTTCGCGGATTCTTATCACATCCGGGCGGCCTTGTCGAATACACCGGAGCGTTCCTTTCTCAGTTGTTCTATATTGGCTGGGCAGGAGCACTCGTAGTAACGATACAGGCCTGGCTGATGTCCGTATGTTTCGGCTGCATCTTAAAAGCCGTAAACTTATCTCATCTTTGCCGGCTCCGTTTCATCCCACCCATTCTTTTGCTCATTACTTACACCCAATATACGAATCACTTCATTACCACAATGGCATTTTTAGTAACGCTGGTTTTCGTATGTTTATACTTAAGGATTACACGCTCCCTGACTTCGAACACCTCTCGTCTGATTGTTGTTCTGGTTTTGTCCGTCATTCTGTACACGATAGCCGCCGGAGCGTATTTGCTCTTTGCGGTGCTCTGTGCGATGTACGAATTACTTTTCAGGCGCCAATGCCTGTTGGGGCTTTTATATCTCTTATCAGCGGCAGTCATTCCATACGTCGAGGGGGTTCTTATCTTCGGCGTAAGTATTATCGATGCCTACAGCGATTTATCACCTTTATCCTGGAAAATTTTGTCTTTTGATAATCGCAGAAAGTTGATAGTTATAATCTTTATACTTTATTCGCTCCTTCCTTTGACTATGCTTGCCTCGGGATTTTGGCAAATAATTCGAAATTCTAAAATAAAAAATCATCTCAATCCATTGTTAACAAAAATGAAATTCAACATCAACTCGCCGGTGCTGAAATGGATTATCGAATCATTGGTTTTGTTCGCAATTGCCTTAACTGCCGTATTTTTTTCCTATGATAAAGAGAAGAAAACTGTATTTGTGACTGATTTTTATTCTCACCAGAGAATGTGGCCGCAATTGCTCAGAGCAGCTCGATGCTATCCGGATAACTATTTTGTAGTTCATGCAGTCAACAGGGCTTTATATCATACCGGCCGACTCAGCTACGATATGTTCTCCTGGCCACAGAATCCCCACACCCTTTTTCTGAGCACTAAAAAATACGAACACGCATCCTGCAAGAAATCCGGCATCTATCTTGACATTGGCCTTATGAATATGGCTGAAAATGCACTCACGGAATCTCTGGAAGGGCTCGGAGAACACCCCTCAATTCTAAAAGAGCTGGCTTTAATAAACATGGCCAAGGCCAATTATGATTCTGCACGGATTTATCTCGGAGCACTAAGCAAAACATTGTTTTACGACGACTGGGCTAATAATTATCTGGAGCATTTGAAATCAGATCCGGACCTGTCCGAGGACAAAGAGATCCAGCGTTTACGTTCGGTCTCTATGGAGAAAGATTACGGATTTACCGCCTTAAATAATATTGAGGCTGCTTTATTGCAACTTTTGGAAAAAAACAGGCAAAACCGTATGGCCTTCGAATACCTGATGAGCTGGTACCTGCTGAACGGTCGGCTGGATAAATTTGTGCAGAACCTTGACCGATTAGATGATTTCGGCGTTTCTCAGTTCCCCCGATTGTATGAAGAGGCAATGTTAATATATGTTTTCAGCGTCAGAAAACCAGTTAACCTGCGCGGTCGTCAGATAAGCGCCGAATCACGTCAGCGTTTTGACGGCTTTAATCAGGTCTTGAACGACTACGGAAAAAACAAACAGGCCGCCTTTAATAAATTAGCGAAAGATTACTGGAACAGCTATTTCTTTTACTACGTTTATGGACGTCAGGGAACGAAGCAATGAGCAAACATTACCGATATTTGTTCATACTGTTAATACTTGTAATTTTATCCGCCGGTGTAATTGTTTATGCCCTGCATAACTCCGCGGGAACAGGGCTTTTTTCACAACCTGACACGAAGATAGACCAGTACAGTTTGATTGATCGCCCTCCCAAAATACACCCCGACTATTGCGAGACCGCTATTCCGCCGAACATCTCGCCTTTGAACTTTTTGGTGGAAGAAAGTGGCTCACAGTATTGCGTAAAAATACACTCTAAAAAAGGGAGAGCCATCCAAATTTTCAGCCGCTCACCTAAGATTATGATTCCCCAGAACCGATGGCACGAACTGCTCAACGCCAACCGTGGAGAACAGTTGAATTTTGATGTCTTTGTAAAAACAGCAAATCCACCGGCTACCACGGCACAATGGAACCGTTTTTCTTCCATTACCAATCAAATAGCCAATGAAGACATAGATGGTTTCCTGGTATATAGAAGAATTCATCCAGGCCATGGCTTTTGGAGAAAGATGGGTATTTATCAGCGAAATTTGAATCGATTCAACGAATCTCTCATACTTGATAACGATTATTTCAAAGGCGGCTGCCTGAACTGTCACACATTTTGCAACAATCGGACGGACAAAATGTTTATCGGCATCCGCAGTTCGTTATATGGCAGCTCCGTATTGCTTATCGAAGATGGAGATGTCAACAAGATTGGGACAAAATTTGGTTATACCTCGTGGCATCCGTCCGGCCGGGTCGCGGCATATTCTATCAACAAGGTGCATCAGTTCTTTCATACAGCCGCAAGTGAGGTTCGTGACGTAATTGATCTTGATTCCCTGCTGGCCTACTACATAGTTGACTCTAAAACTATAAAGACTTCGCCTCAGATTTCTAAAAAGGACCGTCTTGAAACATATCCAGTTTGGTCGCCTGACGGTCGTTATTTGTATTTCTGCAGCGCACCGTTAACATGGTCGGCTCGCAATATAATTCCTGGCAACTTTAACGAAATCAAGTACGACCTGGTCCGAATAAGTTACGACATTGACAGCGACACATGGGGCGAGCTGGAAACCGTACTTTCCGCTCAGGAAACAGGTCTGAGCATTCTTCTGCCGCGAATCAGTCCCGATGGACGCTGGCTGCTGTTCTGTATGTGCAATTATGGCTGTTTCCCTGTTTACCAGGAAAGCAGCGACCTGTACACGATAGACCTCGAAGCCGCACAGCGAACCGGAAAGTATGAATACCGCCGGCTTGAAATAAACAGCAACAAAAGCGAATCATGGCATAGCTGGTCAAGTAACGGACGATGGATAGTTTTCAGCAGTAAAAGGCGAGGTGGGGTATTTACACGAACTTATCTTAGCTATGTTGACCGGCAAGGTAAGGTATATAATCCCCTGTTGCTGCCTCAGAAAGACCCATCTTACTACGACTCCTGCCTGTGGACTTACAGCGTCCCCGAATTAATACAGGAGCCTATTGGCGTAACAAAAGAAACGCTGGGCCGGGTTGTTCGAAGCCCTCGAAAAATACCCGGGCAAATACCTGTGACTATGGCTACCCCTAAAGCCGGGCCATTTCCCGAACCCACTGAGCCGTGGCTGATTGGACGTGAATAACACGCCGATTAGACCCATAACTGCCTTATAGGCAGGTAGAAAATGGGACTGCCTTTAGGCAGATAAGATTTACTTGCTTTTTCCAAATAATGAGATTAGAATTCTCGGCAAGAAAGCACTGCCTTATAGGCAGATAAGATTTTTATTTATAACTAAGTCTCGGATGATAAGGTAAAAAATGACTGTACACATACATACACACAGCATCGAATCCCCTGGGGCGACTGAAATCTATATTTCTGCTGCTCCTTTGGAAATTGCATCTCATCAGGAGCACGCAGAGGAGATTTTTTCCGGCATTTCCAACATAATCCATTCAAAAAAGGCGCATATTTTCCAGGAGCGGGTCTTTGCTACTCAAGATGCAATGGAAATTATCACTCACGCACGCTCAGAGGCCTACGCCGACCTTGATGATGGAGTTGCACCGAGCTTGTTAGTAGCAAAAGAAGGATTACATGGCCCTGTAGCCGGAGTACAGGTCCACGCAATAAGCTGCGAAAACAAACCGGAGGTGGTCAGTCTGAATGAAATCAGCTGCGGACGAATTCTTCACGTACCCGGCCGAGCATATCTTTCGCTTTCGTCTATTTCCGACCAGCAGGGCAAAGAGATCACCACCCATGCTCAGGCGATGATGGAAAAAGCCGAAGCTGCACTCGTAAAATTCGGTGCCGATTTCCTCTCGGTACCACGTACGTGGATGTGGTTAAAGGATATTCTTTCGTGGTACGACGAATTCAATCAGGTCAGAAATGAATTTTTCACCAAGAGGGGCCTTATCGGGGCCGGAACGCGCCAGTCTATGCCCGCCAGCACAGGTATTGGGCTTGGACCGGCTGATGGCGGCGACTGTGCGATGGATCTGATGGCGGTACTCGAACCGGTTGACTGTACAAAGTACCTTCAGGCGGGAGGAAAACAGCATTCTGCGCTGGATTACGGCTCGGCCTTTTCACGAGCGTCAAAAACAATTACCCCTGCCGGCCAAACAGTATTTGTTTCCGGAACCGCCTCTATCGATGCAGACGGGGCCACTACGCATATAGGCGATGCGGCGGGCCAGATAAATACAACCATAGAAAATGTTCGTGCTGTTCTGGTCGATATGCACTGCATTGACGAAGACGTAGTGCAAGTTATAGCCTACTGCAAAACTACCGAGGTCGAGAAAATATTCAACTCTTTCAGGGACACCCTCCCCTGGCCGTGGATAACGGTGATTTGCGATATCTGCCGTGATGACCTGCTGTTTGAAATCGAAGCTACCGCAATGCCAAGAAAAAATGCATCAGAGCATAAGAGCGTAGATACTTGAGCCACCATCGAACATTTACTTTTCAGCAACTGTCTCTATTTTCTCATAAAGTTCGCTTAACCCGAAGCCTTCCGCAGAAATAACGCGATTACGGTCGGTAAGAATCAGCCAGGGAAGAGCTTGAACACCCCAGGCAATCTTGTTTTTTTCAGCATCGCCCCGAACCATTCCGACAGCAAAGGGAATGTCGTCATTTTTCACCCATTTATTAAGAGCATTTTTATCAATCTTCGAGGCTTGTATTGCGACAACGGTTACGCCTTTTTGCTTAAGTTGTTGAGTTTGCCTGGCAAGTTCTCTCAAGAAGTACCGAGATGGCCGCTGCTGCATATCAAAGAAACAAACCAATATCATCTTATCGTTGATTTCGTCTGATAACAGGTCAACTCCAAAGTCTTTCATTCCAGTCAACGACTTGCCAATAAGCAAGCCTGATTCGTCTTTCGGCCTTGCTTCCTTTGCCTTTATGGTCTTAGGCCAATCTTTGATCAGATCGGCATATGAGAATATCTCTTCCCGTCTAAAGGATTTTCCCGCGACATCTGGAATCAACGCCGTGAACCAGGCCTTACCTCGCTGCCATTGTCGGTACTCTCTCTGAGATAGATAAACTTTGAGGTAGCCATCGACGTCAATGTGACCGACATTTCGCACACCTTCATTCTCTTCAAAACGTACAATTATCTTTCGTTCGGGTTTGAGAACCGCGGGACTGCCACGTTCCAAAAGGATATGGAAATAATTTGCCGCGTTTGCTCCTGCTCGTGCTCGTACCGTGATCTTCGTCGTCTCCCCTGACTTGACATCTACATGAGTACGCGGAAATCTACCTTTTAAGAGGCCGTATCGGCCGGTTTGCAGCCCTCCTATATTGAATCTTCCATCATCATCTGTGGTATAGACAAAGCGGTAATAAAACAAACCCGAAAAACTTGCCACGACCGTAAATTCAGTTCGTGCAATTCCTCTACCCGTATCAGGATCGAGTATCTTACCTTCAATACGTGCTTCTTCGGGCAGAACTACTCTGATAGGCGGTTGCCTTGTCTTGAAAGCAGGTTCTCGAAGTGCCGATCGATAAGTGTAAGTCGTGGCCTTACCTGCCGCCGTAACAAGAAGATCTACACCTAAATCCCCCGGCAAATTACTAAAGATAAACTCGCCCTGACTATCGGTTGTTGTGCCCAACTCCTGCAAAGGGGCAATACCCGGCAGCCATTCTCTCTTTTCTTCGCCTTCAGTGGTTTCTATTGTACGATACAGATTGGCACGGACTTCCGCACCTACAACAGGCTTGCCCGCCTCATCAACAATCACACCCTCAAGTTTTTCAGGCTCACCGAGTTGAACATTTGACTCTATATTTTCGCGCATATTCCATACAATCCATCCCAGAGCCAAATCCTGTTTTGTGGCGACAATATAGCAATCATCGAATGCGCCTCTTTCGGGCTTTGGTTTAGTAACGAAAACAAATGCCCCGTTTTCTGCCGTCTTCACTTCACCGACCTGATGCAGCAGTATACTTCCAGCCATGTTAAAGTTACTTTCATACGCAGTGACTTTTGCCCCGGCGATTGGTCGGCCTTGAGTATCAACCACCTTGCCGGTACAGGTTACTTTATTGTTGGATTCAGATAGCTCCGACTTATCAGCATCCCTCACGAGGGTTCCTTCAGCAACGCGACCGGCTTCTCCTCCCGCCTTTGTTCCTGCCCGAGCTGTTAACACAAGCACCGTTGGAACGACCAATAAAGCTAAAAGCAACACGACCGTCACGGCCATTAAGCTTGGGCGTTCGTAGAAATTTTTTCCCGGTTTCATAATAGTCTTTATCCTTTCTTCGATATTTTTCACGGGCCCGGCTATGGCCAACGATGGAACCGGACGGGTCGATTCGTATTCGTTTATCAGTGTGTTGACGATGGCGTTACTGTAGTCTTTGGCTTTGGCGCCGAGTTGGGCGATTGCCATTTCATCACAGCATTTCTCGCGCTCGCCGCGAATCTTCTTATTTGCCCACCACACGAAAGGATGGAACCAAAAAACGGCCTGTGCGAGTATTTGCAAAACATTGACCGCAGCATCGTAATGCAGGACGTGGCTCAACTCGTGGCCCAACACTCCTTTGCGGTGCTCGGTGCTATTAACCTTGACGAAATCCGCCGGCAGATAGATACTGCCACGCAAAAGTCCCCACACGAACGGCTGGCCTATACCTTCAACCAGCCAGATCTTCGGGAATGTTTTCAAGTTGAGTTCCGAGAATAAGTTTTCTATCCCCATTTGTAGTTCGGCTGGAAGCGGTTTTCGCTCACATTTAAGCCAAAACTCGGTCCGTAATGCCTTTATAACAGCAAAGAAAAGGAGAGCAGCTACTCCCACAATCCAGCCAAATCCCATCCACTGCCTGGCAGTCACTCTTGCCAATCTTTCCATAATAGTTGGCGATGTTACTGGCAATGAAGGCAATACGATAAGCTCGGACGTAACAGTATCTGCCATTTCGACATTAACAGCAGGCATTTCACCGTTTGAAATTACGGTCGGTTCCGGCATCTTATCTTGCGGGAAAACCGCTAACGGTATGGTGACTAAAGGCGGCACGAGACATTTAGCTAAAACAATCAGCCAGAGCAGATAGCGAACGTGTGCGCTCCTGTTTTTCAGCGCCATATTTACTGCTGCTATTACAACAACCAGAATTGCTATCTGCCAGCTTTGCATCAGCAGATAATTTGTGATTTGGCTTAAGTAATTTTCCATTTTTATCTCTCCGCAGAAAACTCATTTACTATTTCTTATCTATTAGTCGTTTGAGTTCTTCGATATCATTGGCGCTGATTTTGTCATGCTCGGCCAGGTACTGCATAAGCGGAACAGGGTCACCGCCAAAGAGCCTGTCTAAAAAATCACCGACCGACCTTTTTATGACTTTTTCGCTTTTGACCGCAGCGAAAAACACATGCGCTTTGCCCCGGATTTTATGATTTAAATAACCCTTTTTTTCCAGCCGGCGCAGCAGGGTTTGAACTGTCGCATAAGCAATTTTTCTACTGGCGGGCAGTTTATCACAAACATCCTGCACGGTTGCCTTGTCAAGCTGCCATACCAATCTTAGGATTTCTGTCTCGGATGGGCTTAAAGCAGGTAACTTATTCTGTGTCATAACAATCTCCTTTTACAATTGTATTTTACATTTGTACAACTACAATATCGTACAAATGTACAAGACGTCAACAAAAAAATGGAAATATTTTAAATATTTTTGTCGGCCAGGGGCGTCCCGGAGTAACATTCCGCAGGGCCGATTATCGACCCCTCAAGGCCGCTATTTAAGAAAAACTGCCGGATACTTGTGCAAAGATGGCATTTACCTGCATAGACTTTTGCTTTTTTGTAACCCAGCCTACCGGACTCATCGAGCAGTCCAAACGGGCCAAAATTAAATAATGTATTGATAAACTTGTTTACATCAGGGCCGAACTGCTTCCAAATATCCTCAAGTTTTCTTCGGTTTACATTCCCGAAAATAATGCCGCTGCAAGTACCGCTAAACACGTTACCGAACGGGTCGATATGTACACCTTTAGCGCTAAGCAGGTCAGATTTACAATTCACTGAAACAAGTTTCTCTACCGGCTTTGAGGCTGCTAATTCAGCCAGCTTGCCTGCTGCCCGACCGGTAAAACGACAGGGATAATCTTTCATAGCGCTTATATACTTTTGCTCACGTTGGGCGGATGATAGACTTTTCATTTCTATTGGGTCATCTAAATACTTCTGCCAGCGGACCAGTACCCGCTCGGGACCCAGAACCTCTGTCGCTATCGCGGCCAATCGATGTATCGACTTTATATCAACATACTCCTGATGAAACGGGTCTGTGCTGACCTTAAATCTGTTCATCCCAAGCTCATCAAGCCTTTTCAGCCGCTGCCTTATAACTTTTTCATTAGTGGCCCAGAAACCGTTAGTCTCTATCAAATCGACTTTTCCGAGGTATTGATTCCCTGCCTCTTCGAGAATTTCCTGCATCCTTTCCCAATACAGAAACGGTTCGCCGCCAGTGATATGTATTTTAGCGCTGTCGCCGGCGAGGATTTTCAACGACTGCCACGCACTTATAGCGATATCTACAGACATTAGTCCCTTCTTATCGGGACTGCAATTATAATAGCAAAACTCACAGACGCAGTTGCATTTGTATGTCAGCAGCAGCCCCGCTGAACGCCAGAGCTTGAACTTAGGCTCGTTACGCACAGCACTGCTGTTATAAATATTTTCAGACAACTCGGTCATTGCTTTTTTTAAGATGAATTTGAATCACCGTAATATCAGCCGGTGTTATACCGCTTATTCGAGAGGCCTGGCCGAATGTACTCGGCCTGAAAGCAGACAGCTTCTCTTTAGCTTCCGCCCGTAGATGTGCGATGCTGTTATAGTCCAAATCTGCTGGGATATTCTTTTTCTCCAAAGTCCTGAAACCAGCCACCAGACGCTCCTGTTTAGCTAAATAACCCTCATACTTGGCATCAATCGCAACTGCCTGAAAAACATCTTCAGCAAGATTCATATTCTTAATATCATGATTCTCGGCCATCTTCTCCATAAGAGTATTATGTGGCCGGCGAAGCTGGTCCCACAAACTTATCCCTTCCGAACGGTTATTTTTCAGGTAGCTCTTAAGCTTATTGATGTTCTCGAGTTTAGTCTGAAATCTCATCCACCGTTTTTCATCCACAAGCCCGACCGATTTGCCGATTTGAGTCAATCTTCGGTCCGCATTGTCAGCTCTTAACAGAAGCCGGTACTCCGCCCGGGACGTGAACATCCGATACGGCTCATCAAGCCCCCTGGTCAGTAAATCATCTATCATCACCCCGATATACGCCTGGTCTCTGCCGAGTATGAGCGGCTCTTTGGTCTGGAGTTTTCTTGCCGCATTGATACCGGCCACGAGACCCTGCCCGGCCGCCTCTTCATACCCGCTTGTCCCGTTTATCTGTCCTGCCAGAAACAGCCCCGAGACCTTTCTTGTCTCCAGATTGGGCTTTAGCTGAATCGGTGGACAATAATCGTATTCAATCGCATAGCCGTAATGAACAATCCGTGCATTCTCCGTCCCGGGTAGTAATTTGAATATTTGTTCCTGCACATCCTTCGGTAGAGAAGTGCTCATGCCGTTGCAGTAGATAGTTGTTTTTTTTTCGTCTTCAGGTTCCAAAAACACCTGATGCCGCTTCTTATCTGCGAATCGTACGATTTTTGTCTCAATACTCGGGCAATAACGGGGACCTGTGGAAGTTATTTGTCCCGAATAAAGTGGTGCACGCTGCAGATTGTCTCGGATTAGATTATGTATTTTTTCATTCGTATAGGTTATCCAGCACGGAATCTGCGGACGAGTTATCGTTTCGTTCATAAATGAGAAAGGAACTGGTTTTTCATCACCCTGCTGGGCCCCGAGTCCGTCCAAATCGACTGTTGCCGCATCAAGTCTGGCCGGTGTGCCGGTTTTTAGCCTTTCAAGTTTCAGTCCAAGCTGCTGGAGACTCTCCGAAAGTTCATTGGCGGCCGGTTCACCGAGCCTTCCGCCGGCGAACTGCTCTGTTCCTATATGCATCAAGCCGCGAAGAAATGTCCCTGTCGTTAAAATTACCGTTGGAGCGTTGTATATCCTTCCATCACTGCAGCGCACCGCCCGCACTTTTTTTTCCCGGGTTATAATCTCAGCCGCCGTCGCTTCAACTATCGTCAGATTCGTGGTTTGTTCAAGCTGCATACGGATATAATTTTTATATTTGTATTTGTCGGCTTGCGCACGCGGGGCCTGCACAGCCGGACCTTTCGAGCGGTTCAGCAGACGATACTGAATCCCCGTTGCATCTATCGCCAGTCCCATCAGCCCACCCATCGCATCGACCTCGCGCGCAATCTGCCCTTTCGCAAGACCACCGATAGCCGGATTGCAGCTCATCTTTGCTATCGTGTCTTTGCTGATGGTTAAAAGGCAGGTTTCGGCACCGATTTTCGCCGCAGCATGAGCAGCCTCGACACCGGCGTGACCGCCACCTATAACAACGCAATCAAACTGATTTGTTTTCATTTGACCGTGTCAGCGCGACTGCAGATGCAATGGCGAAATTCGCTGTATGTGTAATGCTTATGCTTATATGTTTAATTCCAAGTTTGCCGGCAATTTTTTCCACCTCGCCGCCCAGAGTAACCTCCGGCTGACCACTACTATTGTTTATTATTTCCACGTCCGTCCAGGCGATTTTACCTCGCCATCCTGTCCCCATCAGTTTAAGAACGGCTTCTTTGGCCGCGAAGCGACCGGCTAATTTCTCTATTTCATTTTTATTTGCCCCGGCATAGGCCTGTTCGGCCGCAGTGAAAACCCTCTGAATGAACCGCTTGCCGTGACGCTCTATCATTGCTTCTATACGCGGACAATCTACAAGGTCTATACCGTGTGCTACAATCTCCATCCGTTAACCAACTTTCTAAAGTTACTCCAACCAAATCTGCACCTGAAAATTCAGGCAACAGCTAACTACTTCTGGGTATGATATGACCCTGGCCCTGCTTTTCGTGTTTATACCTGTCTCTTTTTACTTTTACCTTCTTCTTAAATTTCTTGGCATTCCCATGCCTGCTCCGGGTAACGACGTATTTGTGTCTCTGCGCCTCTGTGTATCCGTACCTTTGTATATATCTCTTTTTACCGTTACCTGTTGGTCGCGCATCTGATATATCTTATCCAGGCAAAAATCTACAAACTCATCTGTTTTGCTTAATTCCGCCTGCTGTAAGAGTTCGGCATTTACTTGTTTAATAACCTCACTCTGACGGTCGAAAACAATTTTATCCCGAACTTGCTCCTGTACATCTTGAAAAGGCTCATAACCGGCTGATTGTTTTGCTTCCAGCTTCATTATGAAAACATGTTCCGCAGTTTCAATCAAGCCTGCAATCTGGCCAGGCTCGGTTTTCTCTGCTTCAACAGCCAGCGTATCATAAGGAGCAGCTAACGAATCAGGCCTCACCGGCTTCCACAATCCGCCGAATTCTCGAAAAGGCCCATGAGAATATTGCATGGCCAATTCGCCGAAATCTTCTCCTGATTGTATACGTGTAAGTAACCTGTTGGCCAACTGCCTCGCAAGCTCAGGACGTTCACTTATCTCCCATAATTTCAGCCGGCCCGGTTGAATTTCAATCAGTCGAAATTGTATGGCCGGAGGGATGGCAAAATATTTATCTTTCATCTCGTTGTAACATTCCATCAACTCACTATGAGTAACAGGTCTGTTATTTGGCATTTTCTTTGATACATACCATTGAATGAGCATCGATTTTTTTTGCTGTTCTCCAAAGCTTTTCCAGTCCATTCCCTTTTCTTGAAGTGCCTCGTCAGCCCTGATCTGGTCCCCCCCGTAGGCCATGACAAATTCTCTCATCGCCTTTTCCACCTGTTTTTCCAGAGCCACCTCAACATTCTCACCGACTTCTCTTTTGATCTCCTGGTAAAGCAGCATATTCGAAATTTTACCCATAAGAATTCCCGTAAGATGCTCCCCTACTCGTTCTTTGAACTGCTCGAGTTCACTTGCTTGCGCAATCGGTTTAAAGTATTCTATTGGCGGTACATAAGTCCCTCCTAATTCTGCAGGTGACTCAATTACCTCATCACTGGTCAGCGTCTCACCGCCAACCATCAGCACCAATCCGCCCGAGGCTTCAACAAGTCTTATCTTTCTCGTAATAGTCCGGCGCTCCAATTCAGCCCCACTGGGATTACCGCTGCCACAACCGCCTATCAGCAATAGCATAAACATCGATAAAAAAGCAAACTTAAGCATACCTAAACCCCGCATTTACTTAATTATAATTTAACTTGATTCCAATAAACTCGCCGAATCGAAAACTAACAATTACCTTTTAAGCCGATTTCGTCGGCCACTTCGCGCATCCCCATAATTACATCGCTGATAAGCTCATTCAACTCAATACCCAGCATCTCCGCACCTTTTTCAATAACAGCTCGATTTACGCCTGCGGCGAAAGCCTTATCTTTCCATTTCTTTTTGACCGACTTGGCTTTCATATCGAGTACACTTTTGCTCGGCCTCACAAGCGCTGTCGCTCCTACAAGCCCGACCAGCTCATCTATTGTATAAAGCACTTTTTCAAGCTCGCTTTGAGGTTCAACATCCGTGCATATTTCCCAACCATGTGAGACCACAGCCCGGATATAATCAGATGGCCAGTTATGGGTAGTTAGAATTTCCTCGCTCTTTTTACAGTGCTGCTCGGGAAATTGCTCATAGTCCAGGTCGTGAATTAAACCAATAATGCCCCATTTTTCTTCATCCTGCCCCATTTTTCTGGCACAATATCGCATCACTGCCTCAACAGCCAGTGCATGCTTAATCAGCCCATCGCTTTTGTTATATTCTTTCAGCAGCGAGAAGGCTTCTTCCCGGCTCGGCTTAATCTCTGCCATAATCTTCTCTCTGATATAATGAAACTCTTCAATCTCCTCACTACGCAATACCTACACCTTACTTAAGAGGATAATCTAAAAGCAAACCAGCAAAATTACAATTCTTATTTTCAAATCATTACCAGGATGGTTCCGGAAGCGTAAAAATACTCATCTGCTTCCGGTTTTTTTCATCCTCTCGTACATCTCGATATCAAATATCAAAATGCCTCTCCCCACACCGGCCATATCGCCTCTTTTGGCTACCTGAAATGCCATATACCGCCCATCGTCACTTACCACAGGGTTCGTGGACTTGTAGCCGGGATAGTCTGCAAAAAATGTCAATCGCCGGGTCTGTCCGGAACCGTCCAGAGAAAGTTTGTAGATGTCATTGTACTGTATCCCTCTGGTATTGTGCTTATCACACTCAACCAGTGTAAATCTGCCATCGGGAAAAATACCTTCCGGCTCATCATACTGATTCGGTGCCATGGAGTAGTTCACCACTTTTCCCGTCTCGATATCCAATCCCATAACTTCCGTACCCTGGTAGCCATATGCGCTGAATATCAGCTCTTTTTCATCAGGAGGCCGAAAGTTCTGAGTCTCAAGCCCGGTCTCAAAAGACAAATCCCGCTTATCCAAAATTTTCTTCTTATTCGCCAGTTCCGGCTTACCGTCCCTGTAAACTATATTCGCAATATAAAATGCTCCACCCCGTGTCCAGGCAATCCGCATATGCCTGCGCGAGACTGCCGGCCCTTCAGAGCACTTCTCACCCAAAGGTACTGGTGCAGCCAAAAGGTCTTTTTTCAGAACCCATAACTCCGCATTTTTCTCGCTTCGGCTTGGCGTCGGATTAGTTGCATCGAACTGCCGTGCCCCGGACAAAAGAATATCACCGTTAACCAGATACAACGCACGTGTGTAGCCTTCGTGATAGTAATGGTGCGTCATCGGGCGGATAGTCTTTGTTTTCAGCTCCACCTCATAAACATCGCCGAAAGTCTTCTCGATAAACAAAATACGTTTGCCATCGTGTGAAAAGTCCGCCCTCTGGCCAAATTGTGTTATATGCTTTATATGTGCCGGCAGATCATTCAATGGTGACCTGCCTTCTTTGGCTCGGTCTTGCCCCAAACAGCTTGCAGATAACAATCCAACCATAACAAAAAGCATATATCTATTTACTTTGCACAACATCATTCTTCTCCTGCTTATTCGTTTTACACCGACCTTAATACCGCAATGTCTCTATCTATATGCCTATTTGTAATATCGTCCCACGTATCCAACAATAGCTTTCTTAACTTCAAGCGGATCTATCATTCCCACCTTGCGATAGATAACTTTTCCGCCCGGCTGAATCAAAATCGTATATGGAATACCGCCAAGTAAATCCTTATCCACGGCCGTCATAAGCTCATATTCGTCTTCCGAATTGAACAGAAGATTTTTGCTTGACACCTGCTGCTTCTTCAAAGATGAAAGAACCCTGTTTCTTCTTTTAGGCGAATCGGCACTTATAGTAATCAACTCAAAATCACGTTTGCGGTACATCCGGTTCATCGTAACAAATTCCTGCAATTGCTTTACACTTGGCCCGCTCCAGCTCGCCCAGATATAGACCACCCGCAGTTTCCCAGAATCGTTTTTGATAAGCTCCTTTATGCTCTTTGCGTCCGCCATCTCTACAGTAACATTTTCTCTCGACCACATCTGTAGAGAGCGTCTGGCGGATTCCCGTTTATCCGCCCATTTGATTGAACAGCCGATTGTTGGGGTTTCTTCGACCCGAACCTGTTTACCCTTCAACAATGCTTCAATAGCTTCGCGCGCATATTCGGTCTTTACCAGATGTGGCTTCTCCGAGTCATCTATCCGACCCATATAGCGCAGTCTGCGTTGTCTGTCAAAAATATAGGCATGCGGCGTGCTAACCGGCCCGTATGCAAGAGAAACCTTTTGGTCCTCACCGTCATAAAGATAGGGGAAATTATACTCCATGTCCTTCGCGCGTATTTTCATATCTTCGAATGAATCACCCATATCCGAGTAGCCTAATTCGTCCAGGCGCACCGCCTTAGGGTCGTTAGGCGAAATCGCCACCAGCGCAACACCTTTGCCCCTGTAATCGGCCGCAAGTTTTTTCATCCGCCCTTCATAAGCCTGCGCGGTCGGGCAATGGTTGCAGCTAAAAATAATAACAAGAACATCAACATCGGCGAAATCTGCCAGTTTGTAATTACGCCCATCCACGCCCGGCAGATTAAAGTCGGGCGCTTTTTGGCCGATTTCCAAACTTTTATACTGCTTTTGTGCCGACCAGCTCAGGCCTGTCATAAAAAGCACGATTGCCACTATTGTTAAAGTTTGTTTTCTGCTCTTACTCATTTTAAACCTCCATCTTACATAATACGTTCAACTTCTTACTCTATAGACTCACTAAAATGACAATAACCGCCACTACCGCTAAAATCAAATAGATACGTTCACTCAAGTCACCTTTTCTCTTACACATTCGTCTAATAGCTTCGTCTTCTATTTGACTCATACTCTTTTCTCTCCCAGAATCTTTCGAAGAACGCTTATTAAAGTTCTCGGCTCAAAATAATTCTTTGATAAACGCAAATATACCGTCCTCATATCAGAGATTCTAACCTTTCCTGAAACCTTTGAAAAGAAGGATTTGCTGGGCGCCTCTGCGTCTTTGGCAAATGAAAATATCAAATCTTCTCCCGAGGCAACGATACTTTTTATACCGTTCTTACTTGCCTTGACTCTAAGCTCAGCCAAATCCAGCAGCAGCTTTACCTCATCCGGCATTTGGCCGTAAACATCTGTCAATTCGCCCATTATTTGCTTCAGGTCCTCGTCACCTCTTGCAACGGCAATCTTGCGATAGGCATCCATCCGATGCCTGTTAACAGGTATATAATTTTTCGGTATGTACGTTGCAAATCCCAAATCGATAACCGCCGTCGGTATCGGCTCGACCGGCTCGTCTTTTAATTTCCTAACAGCCTCGGCCAACAGCTCACAATACATCTGGTATCCAACTATCTGGATATGACCTGACTGCTCAGAGCCTAATATATTACCCGCTCCGCGAATCTCCAAATCCCGCAGCGCTATTCTAAAGCCCGCCCCTAAGTGAGAATATTCTTCGATAGCCTTCAATCGCTTGGCTGCCAGCGGCGTAATCGACCGCGACCTCGGCATCAGCATATAAGCATAAGCCCGATGTTTATACCGGCCCACTCTGCCCCGAAGCTGATGCAGCTCCGCAAGGCCGAACCTGTCCGCATCGTTTATAAAAATCGTATTGGCATTTGGAATATCCAGCCCCGACTCGATAATCGTCGTACACACTAACACATCGGTCTGGCCGGTAACAAACTCTATCATCGCAGTTTCCAGTTCCCTCTTGCTCATCTGGCCGTGAGCTATCGTAACCTTGGCCTCGCCGATCAGTTTCTGGATTTCCCACGCCTTTTTTTCAATTGTCTTGACCCTGTTATGCAGGAAAAAAACCTGCCCCTGCCGGTTCATTTCTCTGTAGATTGCCTTTTTGATAAGCTCGTTGTTATAGGCGGTAACCGTCGTAACGATACTTCGTCTGTCTAATGGCGGTGTCGCCAGTGAACTGATATCGCGCAGCCCTAAAAGCGACATATGCAGCGTCCGGGGAATCGGTGTAGCAGTCATCGTAAGAACGTCAACGTTGACACGCAGTTTTTTGAGCCGTTCTTTATGTTCGACTCCGAACCGCTGTTCCTCGTCAATTATCAAAAGCCCCAAATCTCTGAATCCAACGTCACCGCTCAGGAGCCGATGTGTCCCTATCAGAATATCCACTCTGCCCGCTTTCGCCCGCGCGATTATGTCTTTCGCCTGCTTTTGAGACTTAAATCGATTCAGAACCTCGATACAAACCGGAAAATCTGCAAACCGCTCGGTAAAAGTCCTGCCGTGCTGCACACACAAAACCGTTGTCGGCGTTAAAATAGCAACCTGCTTTCCGTTCTCGACTACCTTGAACGCCGCACGCATCGCAAGCTCCGTCTTGCCATAGCCCACATCGCCGCACAGCAGTCTGTCCATCGCCGCGGCCTGCTGCATATCCGCTTTAATCTGGCCTATGGCCGTGCTCTGGTCCGGCGTCTCCTGATAAGCAAATGACTCCTCAAACTCGGCCTGCCAGTTCGAATCTTCCTCGAATGCAATTCCGCCCGTCGCCTGGCGCTTAGCCTGAACATCGAGTAATTCGACTGCAAGGTCCCGTACCGAACGCGCAACTTTCTCTTTCTGCTTTTGCCACCTTTTCGAGCCGACCTTGCTCAGCTTCGGCCGTTTCGGACTTGTCCCAATATACTTCTGCACCAGTGCGATATTACGGACCGAAACCTGGATTTTAACACCGTCCGCATATCCAATTGTAAGATACTCATTAGTTCCACCCTTTTCCCGTATCGTCTTCACACCGGAAAACCTGCCGATACCATAGGAAGCGTGAACGACATAGTCCCCTTCCTGCAAATCGCTGAGCGTATCCACCGGCGACGTTGGCCGTGCAGGCCTGCGTCTTCTCCTAAGAGCGTATTGACCAAACAGCTCATGATGGCTTATCAAGATCCGTTTCAACGAATTTATAACAAAGCCCTGATGAATAAAACCCGACAAAAGCTTGAACCTTGCCGGAATTTCTTTATTAATATCCGTTATAATTTCGCCCACCCTTTTAAGTTCAGAAGAGCTTTCGCAGTAAAGCAGCACTTCTTTTCCCTTTTTTGCCTCCTGCACCAATTCTTCCAGCGCCGCCTTATGCCCGGCCCACACTGAAGTCGCCTTGTGTTGAAACTGCTGCACACTTCGAATATCCACTTTGAGGAAATTGTCCGCCTCTCCTGTGGCAAACCGGCAGATTCTAAGTTGTGTAAAATTCGATATCGCCTTGTAAATATCCGGCCACCTGTATAACCGGCTTGTATCTTCAAGCCGCTCTAAATAAACATTAGCAACTTCTTCAATCTCGCCCGGCTCATCAAGAATTACTATGGTATTTTTCGGCAGGATATTTATAAAAAGCTCTCTCTGCTGCTCGGAGGCACCGCACACCGCTGAAACTATCCTGATACTTTCTATCTTTTGACTTGAACGCTGAGTATCCAGATTGATTTCGCGGATACTTTCGATAGTATCACCGAAAAATTCGACCCTGACCGCCTCTGCATCTTCCGATGAGCCATCCTGTTCTTTGTCCGATAGTGCTTCTTTGCTCATCAGCGGAGCATAAATATCAACAATCCCTCCACGGCGTGCAAACTGGCCCGGCAAGTCAAGCCTTTCCACCCGCTCGAAACCATTTTCAACCAGCCACTCAACGACCTTTTCAGGCGAAGCTTCTCCTTCTACTTTCAATCGAAGACAGCTTGCTTCTATTGCTTCCGGCTTCGGTACAGGCTGACAAAGCGCCTGTATCGGCGCCGCGATAATAAACGCACCTTTCCCGGAACGATCTGTGAGACACGAAACACGAGATACGGTCTTAAGTCTCTCGGCCCTTATCTCATCGGTAGCGTCCGCTAAATCCTCCTCACCTTCCCATGCCCCGAATGTGTCAATTCTTTCACCCCCGAATGTATGCAAATCATCCGCTGCCTTGTCGGCATCGTCAATGTGCGGACATATATACAGAATCGGACGGGCGGTTTTCTCTGATATGTAAGCCCCCAAAAGGCGCGCAAACGACCCCCATGTCCCCTCGACTTTAACCGCCCCTTCGCCACCTGTAGCTGATTTCAGCCGGGAAATTATCTCTGCAACTATCTTATCTGTCCCTAATTCCATAGGACGCTATACTAAGAATATAAGTTCACAGTATAACCTGATATGATTGATTAAGCGAGAATCTTTTAGAAGTGCAATTGCTTTGTTTCCCCAATGAAGGCAGGAATTTGATGGGCTCTCCCAAATGCACTTCTGAATACTTGTTTTTTTGTCTTGGCGTAAGAGTACGTATTGACTATAATTAACCCAACGCTATAAGCACAATCGAGGGAACATTATATGCCCTTAAATGCGAGAATCGTTAAAGCATTAGTTTATTGGATTGCGGTCGTACTATTGATAGGTGCACTTTCAGGTTGTGGTCCACAATCAGCACAGCTTCCAACATACATGCGACCGGAGCTGCTGTATTTGAATCCTCAGCCATATAGTCGTCTATATGTAGAGGTCGATACAATTGAAGGCACCGAGGTGACGGACCAATGGCTTGACGAATTGAAGTCATTTTTGGTTAAGTATTGCTCCAAGCCTGATGGTATTGAAATAGTCAGTGATGAACCTGTACCCATTTCTGAGATTGAGGGATTGCCATTTGGTCTGGCATCAATATTGTGCATTGACGGCCCTCGTCCCGATATTGGGCAGCAACCTGCTTATTTGCACGTCTTTATTTATGATACAGATTTGGTATTTAAACAAATAAAAAAGAATCCACATGTTTCCGTTTTTTGTCCTTGTTCGATCTTCTTTAATGTTGACTACGCTAAGAGATGGCATAAGTTTATAATTACGCACGAAACAGGACATTTATTGGGTTTGTGCAAAAATACAGTACACGGTGACAGGGCACATTGTCGAAATCATGGATGTCTTATGTGTGAAACACCCGATTTGTTCTCACAGATTATTGCTCTGGTAGTGCCTCCCCCAGATTTACACTTATGCACCGACTGCCAGTATGAAATTGAGGTTAGTAAGTCTGAGAATATTGGTTCAAATCTTTTGTTCAAAGGCCCATTTCTGATAAGACGAGAAAATGGTTATTCCGTGGCCTCCCTGCCTTTTTGTAACTTTTTAATACACGAATCTACAGAAGATAAATTTGATTGGAGAAAGGCATTACTCCACATAAAGGAGGGGATAAAAACATTCCCCAAGGATTCGAAAAAATACCTTAAGTCAAAAAAGAAAGGTCCTAACATTTGGGGTTTATATCTTCCCAATAATAAAGGGGCCTTACCAATGAATACGTCTGAGGCTCTGTCCATTCTTACAAAAGCAACTAATGATTCATGCCCCGTCGTCAGGCGTAACGCTGCTGAAGGACTCGAAAAACTCAAACAAGAACAACAATAATAAAGAGAGAGAAACTTAGAATCTGTTCTCTTATCTACTGTCTGCTATTGATTTTTTTGATGCGGTTAAGACGTTATCAACCGTAATGCCGAACTTCTCGAAGCAAATTTTAGCCGGTGCGGATGCACCGAAAGATGACATCCCAATAAACACGCCCTTATCACCCAGCCACTTACTCCATCCTAATTCGACGCCGGCCTCAATACCAACTCTTGCTTTTGTCTGAGGCGGAATTACAGAATCTTTATACTCCCGGCTTTGCTTTTCGAACAGCTCCCAGCACGGCATACTGACTACCTGTGCGGAAATTCCTTCAACCGCTAATTTCTCTGCGGCTTCCACCGCAAGGCCAACCTCCGAACCGCTTGCCAATAACAAAATATCAGGTTTATCCGCACCGACCAATACATAAGCGCCCTTACTAACATTCGTTGCCGAACCGTATTTTTCCTGGTCTAAAACGGTCAATCCCTGCCGGGTTAAAAGTAATGCCGCCGGCCCGTCTCGATTCTCCAATACATATTTCCAAGCCTGGACAGTCTCGTTGGCGTCAGCGGGTCTGAACACCACCAAATTCGGTATCGCCCGCAAGCTCGCCAAATGTTCAACCGGCTGATGGGTCGGCCCATCCTCACCAACACCGATACTGTCATGAGTAAACACAAACATGCTCGGATACTTTGAAAGGGCCGCCACGCGAATCGCACCACGCATATAATCGGAAAAGACCAGAAATGTCCCGCCGTAAGCCCTGAGGAGGCCGCTAACGGAAATCCCGTTCAATATCGCCCCCATCGCATGCTCTCTAATCCCGAAGCGTAAATACCTGCCGTCGCGAGCATCCTTCTGGAAATCTTTTGCATCGGCAAAATGCGTATTATTCGAAGGCGTCAAATCCGCCGAACCGCCCAGAACCAACGGCAGCTTTGGCATAAGCGCACCTAAAACCGCCCCGGAGGCCTTGCGTGTCGCAACAGAGCTGCCCGCTTCAAATTTCGGCAGAATATCATCAAGATTGACTCCCAACTTACCCTCCGCAGCATCGTGAAACTGACCTGCCAACTCCGGATGCGCCTCGGCATAATCGGCAAACATCTTGTTCCACGCCTTATCTGCCTCGGCGCCTTTCGCTGCTACATCTCGCATATAAGCCGAGACACCTTCGGGAACATAAAAACTCTTTTCAGAGTCCCATCCGTAATTTTCTTTCATCAGCTTGATTTCATCATCACCTAAAGGAGCACCGTGCGCCCCGGCCGTATCCTGCTTGTTCGGACTGCCGAAAGCAATATGCGTCCGCAGCTTTATCAATGTCGGCCTTTGTTTTTCTTTTTCCGCATTCTGCAGTGCTTTCTCAAATGCAGCCATATCATTGCCGTCACCCTTGACTGTCTGCACGTTCCACCCGTACGCTTCAAAACGCTTAGCCCTGTCTTCGGTAAACGACAGTTCCGTATTACCATCGATACTGATATGATTATCATCGTAAACAACAACCAGATTATCAAGCCCCAGATGGCCTGCTAAAGAGCTGGCCTCTGAAGCAATGCCTTCCTGCAAATCACCGTCACTGGCAATGACATAAATCCTGTAATCGATAACCGGAAAGTCTTCTCGATTAAAATAATTAGCCAGATATTTCTGTGCTATTGCCATCCCGACCGCATTGGAAATCCCCTGCCCCAACGGCCCGGTCGTAACTTCCACTCCAAGCTCCGGGTTGTATTCCGGATGCCCCGGCGTCTTACTGCCCCACTGCCGAAAGTTCTTCAATTCATCAAGACTTAAATTATAACCCGCCAGATGCAGCAGCGAATACAGCAGCGTACTGCCGTGCCCTGCCGAAAGAACAAAACGGTCCCGATTATGCCATTTCGGATTAGCCGGATTATGTCTCATATATTTAGTCCACAGCACGTACACTGCCGGCGCCATTCCCATCGGCATACCCGGATGCCCCGATTTTGCCTTCTGCACGGCCTCCATAGACAAAAACCGAATAGTCTGAATACAAAGCTCATCAAGTTCCGATAGACCTGGGTTCTTTTTAGTTACACTCATCACGTATTTCCCGTTATCAAAGGTTTACAATACACTTGAAGACACAAAACGAACTGAATAAGATAACAATCACCATCCATTTTCGCAAGTCTTTTATTACCTCGGTGTTCAAACAGGTGTATTTAGCGGGCTTTTCTCTTATACTCACTTTCGACGCCCAGGAAATAGTAGATTTCTTAAACAAAAACCGGGAAAATTAGTAATCTCTTGAACTTATCAACTTGCAGCGCATCTTTATACTTTGAGGTTAATGCATGAACTCAAGTGACCAACTCATAGAACAAGTGCTGGTACTTCGCTGTCAGATTGGTGATAAGGATGCTTTGGTAGAGCTTATTGAGCGATACAAAGCGCCGCTGCGCTACTTTATAAGCCGTTTGTCAGCAAATTCCGAAATGGCGGAAGACATTTTTCAGGATACATGGCTAACAGTTATCAGACGCATACATACTCTTAAAAAACTCGATGCATTTTCAACCTGGTTGTACCAAATCGCACGCAACAAGGTGTATCAGCAGCTCAGAATAAAAAAGATGCTGTCCAAACTCGATGAGAATATCAAAGTTCCAAACAATACCGAGGATGATGTTTTTTCTCCCGAAGATGCAGCAAACATCCATAAATGTCTAAAAGAATTACAACCCGAACACAAAGAAGTCCTGATGCTGCGGTTCCTTGAACAAATGTCATATAAGCAGATATCCGAGGTATTAAACTGCAATCCAGGCACCGTTAAATCACGAATCCATTATGCAAAACTTGCCCTAAAAAAAGAAATGGAGAAATAAAAAATGGCAAAAGAAAATGATTTAAAAGAAGAGTTGCTCAAACAAATGGATAAGGATTCCGACGAAACAGCAAATGTAAGCACGAATTCAGCAAGAAAAATCATCGAAAAACATAAGACCCGACTTAAAAAGGCGAAGTGGATTGCAGCGATAGGCTGGCTGATCACAATACTGTATGCTGTAGCCATGTACAATGTGAAGGTCTTTCTGTTGAAAAACAAAATCGATGACGTTCTTACCAGTAATGAATTCTGGCTCATACGTTGGTCAGATACATGCCTGATGGTACTGATTATAATTGCTGTTCTCTTAACGTTTCTGCTCTACTCTAAGTCGAGAACCCTGACCATTCTGCAGATTAGCGCCAGATTGTCAAACATCGAGGAACATCTGAAACAAATGGCTCAGAATAAATGAACCACCTCTAAAGCTTGACAACTCATATTTTGCCTATTAAACTGCCAAAGGTTTTTCGTTGCAACACTTTACAACTTTTCTATGGTACGAAGGTGTGCGTTGTAAAAATATAGCTTGTAAAAAAGCAACCTTACGGGAGGCAGAGAAATGAGTCCAACATCTGGTTCAATGAATCGGCGGGATTTCCTAAGACTAACAGCCGCAGGCACTACTGCATTTTTATTACCGGGATGTGCCGGCGCTTCACAACAATCGGCCTCGAAGCTGCCTGATCACCCCAACGTTCTGTTTATCGCTATTGACGACCTCAACGACTGGATTGGCTGTCTGGGCGGCCATCCGGATGTTAAAACTCCCAACCTTGACCGCCTCGCGGCCAGAGGTGTGCTCTTTACAAACGCCCACTGCTCGGCTCCCGCCTGCAATCCTTCACGAGCCAGTCTTATGACCGGGATTCTGCCTTCAAGTTCCGGCGTCTATCACAATCCCGACCCATGGAGAAAATCACCCGCTCTTAGTAATGCCGTAACAATACCGCAGCACTTTATGGCCCATGGCTATACCGCAGTCGGAGGCGGCAAGATTTACCACGGGGGCTTTCCCGACCCACCCTCGTGGCAGGATTATTTTCCATCCCAACAGAAGAACAAACCCGACGACCCAATGCCGCCGAACCGACCACTGAACGGCATCCCAAAAACCTCACATTTCGACTGGGGACCGGTTGACGTGCCCGACAGCGAGATGGGCGACTCGAAGGTCGCCGACTGGGCCACAGGGCAGTTACGCAAACAGCACGATAAACCATTCTTCATCGCCTGCGGCTTCTTCCGCCCTCATTTACCCTGGTACGTCCCACAAAAATACTTCGATATGTACCCGCTGGATAAGGTAACCTTGCCGAACGTCAACGATAACGATCTTGATGATGTCCCTCCGCTCGGCAAACAAATGGCCAAGCCGCAGGGCGACCATAAAAAGGTCATCGAGCACAAACAATGGCGCAAGGCCGTACAGGCCTATCTGGCATCTATCAGTTTTGTTGATACCTGTGTTGGTCGGGTAATCGATGCGTTCGATAAAAGCCCTTACACGGACAACACTATGATTATTCTCTGGAGCGATCACGGCTGGCACCTCGGTGAAAAGCTGCACTGGCGCAAATTCTCACTTTGGGAAGAAGCAACGCACAATGTCCTGATGGCCGTTGTGCCCGGCGTTACTAAACCTAACCGGCGCTGCTCACGACCAGTCAATATGGTCGATATCTACCCAACACTAATAGAGCTTTGCGACCTGGCAGCAAAGCCCGAGCTTGAAGGCAGAAGTCTTGTACCTCTATTGAAAAATCCCAAAGCAAAATGGGAGCGCCCCGCCCTTACTACGCACGGCCGCAATAACCACTCATTACGCTCGGAACGTTTCAGGTATATCCGTTACAGCGACGGCACCGAAGAACTATACGACCACAACAACGACGAGCTGGAATGGAAGAATCTCGCCGACAACCCGAAATATGCCCCAATAAAAATGCAGCTCGCAAAATGGCTGCCTGAAAAAAATGTCCCAGATGTGCCGAAAACAAAAACAAGAAAGTAAAGCTCATCAAAAATGAATTTTTAGAGGTTCCCTTAAGCTGAACCGATATCCATTTGCTCTGTGTCGGACTATATCACAAACATTTACCATTTGAAAAGCCGGCGTAACTGCCCGCCCTTCCTGGTTTTAAAGCAAACAACCACAAATTGCCGAAATAATAAAAAAACATTTGACTTATCTTTCGTTATTGCGTATTTTATCGGACGATGCCATATAACATACTGGAGGGTATGAAAAGGCGGGGAGCAGACCGTTATTCATTTTTGAAGTCTTCCTACCCGTAAGAACTGTGTTAAACAGTCGTTCTGTATAACAGTAAGTGTACATTTCCGTTTTTATGGAGAAGAGCGGTATGGACAAATGGAGTAATCATTTATGCAAAGCCGAAGGTCTGCAAATGCAGGCCGGATGGCTTCTTTTCGGGCAGGGCCTCTTTCCGACTCACCAGCTTATCCGCACCCGGACGCCCAAGACCCCTGCCCAGCAAGGAGGAACTCGCAAATGAATCTAATTTATCGTTAACTATAACTGAATTTAACAAGTCTTATTACAAGAGGAGGTGATGCAGAAAAAATGTGAAAGTATTTATTAAAATCAAAGGAGAATAAAATGAAAAGGATTTCAATGTTCGCAATGGTAATATTAACGATTGTTCCAGGCCTGACCAAAGCACATTTTTACAATTCTACTTCTGTCCGTTATCGCACTCGCTGGTCCCCTTATGCTTTTACTCATAAGAGTTCCGGCCTGATTTCCGGCCACTATAGCTACTCCCCTTATGCCTTTAACCATAAAAGTTCCGGTTTAATCGATAGGGATGTCCGCTACTCTCCTTATGCTTTTAGTCATAAAACCTCCGGTTTAATTCGTGACAACATTGGTTACTCTCCCTATGCCTTTAACTACAAACATTCCGGGTTGATTGCCGACACTGATTATAGAAGCCGTTACAGCTACTGCCGGACTCCTGTTATAATCATCCATAGCATCGATCCTGCTTCTTGTTCTGGGAGCAACAGCTTCATGCTGCCTGACGAAAAGAATAACAGTGACAAAAAATGGCCGATCTCCCGCAGGGAAAGAATCCAGGCACAAATGGATGCAAAAAAACAAATCAAAACGGCAAAGCAGCAAGACAGCAAGGATATAATCTGCAGATACCTTAAGAGCAGAAATATAGATGGTTTTAAAATGACCGGAATGCTGAGAATAGACGGCAGGGTAGTAAACGTTAACTTTCAGTTAAAAGACAAAAATTTAATGATTACATACTGGGACCTGGATGAAGTGCAGTCTTTAATGAAGCAGCCCGGATATCACAGAACCTACTTTGAAAGACATGAAAAGGAATGGAAAAACCTCTGCAGCAAATACACACAAGCAGGTGGAAAAATCTATCCAATAACATCGGCCGATGAAAAAGAGATATTAGCCAAACTAACACTCTGCTCCGAGTTGAACGGCGGATAAAACAATTAACTAAAAATATATGCGGTTTTCCAAACACAGAGCCGCGGCTGCGACAGAGCCGCGACTGTAAAGGAGTGGCAATTGCTTTATAAGCCCGACTAAGGTGGGGCCTTCATCCTTTGAAGTCTCGATTTTTATCAGTACGGAGAATGGATGCCCCACTATCACTCTACCATACGGACCGCTATTTTTTCTCGCCCATCAGCTTAACGACGGTCGGCTCTATAGCCTTCGCCCAGATTTCATAGCCTTTTGGAGTCAAGTGTAGAAAATCGGGCATAATTTCTTTCGAAATCGATTTATCCGGCTCAAGGAATTTCGGGCCGATATCAAGGTAATGAATCATCTTACCGTCGGCAATCTTCGAGACGATTTGGTTGGCTTCGGCAATTTTCTCTCGCTGAGGACACGGTTTTTCTGCACGGGGAAAAACAGCTAAAAGAAGGATTTTCATTCTCGGCAGCTCCGCACGTAATTTCTTACAGATAGCAATCATACCATCGGCAATCTCCTCGGCCGTATTATCATCGCGATTCGAGTTGTTCGTTCCTATCATTATCACAGCGATTTTAGGTGAAATTCCATCGATATTGCCGTTATCGAGCCGCCAAAGTACATGCTGGGTGCGGTCACCGCTAAAACCCATATTTACCGCATTGCGGTGCCCATAATATTTCTGCCAGACTTCTTTGCCGTTGTTTTCCCAGCTATGTGTGATTGAATCACCGATGAAAACCATATCCACGTTACCCTGTTTGACCCGCTCATTGACCGCCCAGTGCCGAAGCGTCCACCAGCTATGTCGGTGAGCCGGTTCCACAGCCGAATGTTTCTCAGCGCCAACCACCGGAGCAATCACCGATAAAATCACCACCCCAATATACAATGCTAAAAGTTTACGTTTCATTTTTATGTCCTCCTAAATTATTTTACAGTTCAATGTATATTCTATTGCTCATAATGTTATTTCACTCTATTCGGGCAGCTTCGATACGAATCGATAATTCCCCGAACCAACAGCAAACACCGCACTGTCATCCTCCATACGCAGCAAGCTCACAGCCTCTGCTTTTACTGCCGGCTTTCCACCTTCGGTAACGCTCTTAATGTCCCCGGCCGGCACATATACCGTCGCCGTCGTATTGGCAGGAATTGTAACATTCAAAGTGAACTTGCCGCCTTTGATTTTCCAGTCGCTGACAATCTTACCGTTAATGGACTTGTAGCTTGCCTTCGCATAGTTCAGTCCGCCGCCAGGCCTGGGCTGAATGATAATTCGCTTATAACCCGGCCCGTCCGTCTCAATGCCGGCAACACTTCCGAACAACCATCGACCAATCGAGCCAAAGGCATAGTGGTTAAATGAATTCATCCCGGGAGTCTGAAAACCTTTCTCCTCGGTCCAGCCATCCCAGCGCTCCCAGATAGTAGTAGCTCCGTTCTTGATACTGTAACCCCAACTGGGAAAAGTATCGTTATTGAGCAAACGATAAGCAATATCCAGATGCCCTGTATCCGCAAGCGTGGGAACCAGATAACTCAAGCCTACAAACCCGGTTGAAAGATGCCAATCCTTTTTTCTGATAGCCTCGATTAAATGTTGGGTAGCGGATTCACGTATGTCTTCAGGCAGTAAATCAAAATACAAACCCAATAAATAGCACGTCTGGGTTTCTCCCTTGATACGCCCATCCTCGCTAACATAGGCCTTATTGAAAGCACTCTTGATTTGTTCGAAAAGTTCTTCGTATTTGTCGGCATCTTCATCCTTACCGAGAACGGCCGCCGCTTTCGAAACTAAACGCGTGCTGTAGGCAAAATAAGCCGTTGCAATAACATCCTTGGGCGTATCGGAGCCGATAGAGACCCAGTCTCCGTAACCCTTGGCCGGACGCAACAAATCCTTACTGTTTTCCTTAAGATAGCCAATCCACTTCTTCATCGATTCGTAGTGTCTTTCGATGACCCTCTTGTCACCATAAACCTTATAAATCGTCCACGGACAGATAACTCCGGCATCACCCCATGCAGCCGTGCCGTCACCCATAGCAACCTTACGCGGCGCCACATCAGGGAATCCTCCTTCATCACTCTGTGCATCTTCGAGGTCAACCAGCCACTTGGTAAAGAACGCCGATACATCCATATTATAAGTGGCCGTTCGAATAAAGATTTGTGCATCGCCGGTCCAGCCTAAGCGCTCATCGCGCTGCGGACAATCGGTAGGTATCTCGATAAAGTTGCCCCGCTGGCTCCAGACTATATTACTGTAGAGCTGATTGACCATAGGACTGGAACACTCGAAAGACCCCGCAATTGGTATGGCCGAATGTACTACAACACCAGTAATCGCATCAATACCCGGCTTGCCCGGATAACCGGTTACCTCCACGTATCGAAAACCATGAAACGTAAACTGCGGCTCCCAAAATTCTTTACCTTTGCCTTTGAGTATATATGTATCGGTGCAGCGCGCCGCACGGAGGTTCTCGGTATAAATTGTCCCATCGGGATTGAGCATCTCGGCAAATCTCAGCACCACCTTCGTCCCGGCCTTTCCATTGACTTTCAATCTAACCCAGCCGGCAAAGTTCTGACCCATATCGAAGACATAAACACCTTCTTCCGGCTCGGTAAGCTTTTTCGGCTTGATTTCCATAATCTTTTGAACAGTTTCGCCCGGATAAGACTGGACTATACCGATACCTTCACTATTATCTGTAACGGCTGCCGCTGCCCACGACGAATCATCGAAGCTGGCTGTATCCCAGCCGGGCATTTCTTTGCGGCCGTCATAGATTTCACCCATCAGAAAATCCGACTCAAGAATAGGCCCGTATCCGGCCTTCCATGTCTTATCGGTAACGACCTTTTGTATATGACCATTTTCGTACTCGATTTCAAGCTGCACGAACAATCGCGGCTTACTGCCGTAGTGTTCCCTTTTTTTGCCGAACCCCAGATACCCCGCATACCACCCGTCAGCAAGAACCGCACCTATGGCGTTGCCGCCTTTTTTAATCAGGTCGGTAACCTCATAAGTTTGGTAATACACACGCGTAGTATAATCGGTCCAGCCCGGCGTAAAGTAATCCTCACCTACCCGTTCGCCGTTGATATGCAGCTCATAAAGGCCAAGGGCCGAGGCATAGACCACCGCGCGCCTCACAGGCCGGCCAACTAAAAATTCCCTGCGCAGATAAGGCGGCGGAGGTAAAACCAAGGCGTTCGGGTCTGACTTTTCATTGTTGTCGTTGTTCTGTAGTTCCTCGTCATAACCTATCCATTTCGCCTGCAAGTCTCTCGGCTTGAGCAATCCAACCGTCCACATAGCCGGCTCACTCCAGGCTGATGCTTTGCCGTCTTTGTCCCAAACACGCACTTTCCAATAGCAGCGCATACGAGACTTCAAAGGCTCGCCTTCATATATAACCTGATTGCTCTGCTCAGATTCGACTTTGCCGCTGTCCCAAAGCCCACCTTGATTACGCCTGAGCTTTTCCTCACTATCGGCCACCAGAATCTGATAGGCGCTCTGCATCTGCCCCCGCTGACCGGATTCCGTAATCCAGCTCAACCGTGGCTTAACGATGTCGATACCCAGAGGATTAACTCGGTACTCACAGCGTAATTCACTTACTGCAACGACACCGGAGATAATACTGCTTTGTGTCATAACATCACATCCGCCTAAAACCAGCATCATTCCCGCTAAGATGGTCGTAAAAAGCTTACTTCTCATTTGCTCACCCCGTTATAAATATTACCTTATTGATACTATATTTACCCCGCCATAGAATTTCTAACGGGGTCCACCTCCGCAAATAATTACAGCTTTTCATTCGAGCCGCCATAGATAAAACGCATCTGCCCAATGTTAGGAATAATGCCGATTGGAAATTTCGGGACCGGCCTGAACCCACTGGGCCAATAAACGAACAATGCCTTACCAACAAGATAATCTCGAGGAACTATACCTATACGATACGGGCTCAGACCCTTATTTGCTAATCCCTCTCTGGTCCACCACCTGCAGTCCTCACTGTGGGGGCTGTTGTCGCCTAATACGAAAAACTCATCTTCTCCTAAGGTAAAGGGTTTATCGATTGCCCTTCCGTTTTCAGGCCCGTTGGCATATTTGGACGTGGTGTAGTGAATATCTCTGAAAACAGCGACATGTGACAGCGCCAATTTGCCCGAGCCTGAAATTTCCAGCCGCGGTGGAATATCTGCAATTATGCGTCCTGCATCTCCAAAACCACGTCCCAGATCATAAGTTAATTTCTCGCTCCCGAATTGAAAAATCAATTGGTGGTCAACATTGGCAAATTTAACAAGTGTATGTTCATTCATTCGTGGATGTTTGATTGATAGCGCAGTTAACTCTACTGGTTCTTTGCCCTTTTCTTGCTTGGTGACGACAATTACTCCCAATGAAAAATAAACTTTGGCTCGATAGGTTGTCTCATATTTACTAAGAGAGATACCGATACTTCCCTGTGGATCACTGGCAAGACAGTAAAAACGAACCATCAGGTCGCTGCAGTACGGCATACCGCTATAGTCTCCAACATCGTCATAAGCATAGGTTGCTCTAAAATCGTTACCTATAGAGGTATTATATTCCATCGTATTGATTTGGTCGGCCGGGCTGTCCAGGTGAAATAATGTGGGATTGTCCTTACCAACTTCCCATTGAGAAGAGTTTCCGCTTTTGAATGGCTGGTCCCATTCATGGTGGTTAAAGGTGGTCATGAATCGATCAACAGGTTGGTAATCGTTATCATACACAGGCATCCATAACTCATTTTGGACCTTAGGTGGTTTTCGGCTGATTTGTCCATTGACATAGATGTCGCCATCGATTATTTGCACCGCTTCGCCGGGAAGACCAATCAATCGTTTGATGTAATTTATCTCCGGTTCAGGAGGATTCTTGAATACTATTACGTCCCACCGCTTGGGAGGTAAGAACTGATAAATGCACTTTAAAACAAGTATCCGGTCTCCGTTCGCCACCGGCATCTTACCACCTACTGTTTGATAATTGCCGCAACTCGGACAGCGAGAAGGATACGATCTAAGAGGTCCGGAACGCGGGCCGGGAACGGTGTCCTCCGGTAGACGATACCTTGTTGGATTAAAGCCATACTCGTATTTGTATCCGCACTGTCGGCATCGAAGCCGAAAATGCGCTCCTTTCAGAGTATCGGCCATACTTCCGGTAGGTATGCGAAATGCCTCCATCACAAATGCACGGAACACAAAAGCTAATATGAAAGCGGTTATCAGCCATTCAAAAGTGTCGGCGATTTCAGCCGCTCTGTCTTTCTTTTGTCGAACCGTCTTTTCGGAACTATTTTTTTCAGTATCATCTAAAGACATAAGTATCAATTCCTTCACAAGACAAGCTCAATATTTGCCATTTTAAAAAAGTTTACCGGAACACTGCAAATAAAAGCTTACACATAACACTCTACAAACTCTTATAAATAAATCCGGCAGATATAAGAATGCTAATTATGCCTAAAAATCCCTTCCCGGTCAATAAACTATTCTCCTCTTGCGTCTTTTTTAGCAAAGAAACGCCGATAAGAACTAACCTCGAAAATTACAAACAGACAGTCTTAGAGGCTATCCGGATAACCGGATCGTTATGAGGCCGAGCGAAAAGTCCGAGGCCAGGGCGGCAGACCAAAAAGGCTCCCCAGGCGTGGTTTGCTACACGTTGAGAACATTTTTTCACCGACAACGCAGGCATCGGACTTTGCAGCCGGACGCAATAGAGCGGGTTATTGGGATAGGTTCTTAGAGGCTGAAAGTAAGCACAGGTGTGTTTTTTGGGGGGCAAGGCGGTTTCAGTTTTTTTTGGGAATCTGAAAAATTTTCTATAAAATTACTTGCCGTATAGAAGTCTTTGTTGTATAGTGAGTTGTGGCGTTTTATTGTTTGAAGAGACGTCTGATGATTTGGTGGACAAATAAAAGCGTGGATTTGTTATGAGGCGGCTTTTTTAATATAAATGAAATCCAGTTTCCTAATTGCTCTTTCCTGAAAATGAGGTAGCTTATGGCAACAATTACAAAGAAAGAACTTATCGATCGGATTGCGGAACGCACACAAGCAAAAAGAGTTACAGTCAAGTCTGTGATTCAGGCTTTTCTCGACGAGATTACAAGGGAACTGGGTGAGAATAACCGTCTGGAATTCCGGGACTTTGGCGTCTTTGAGACAAGAACAAGAGTCGCCAGAGTCGCTCAGAATCCCAAAACTCTTGAGCGTGTCGATGTCCCTGCAAAGCGAACGGTTAAGTTTAAAATGGGTCGGTTGATGAGACAAAATCTCTGTACTTCTGCTACTTTGGAATCAACCGAAGCCAAATAATTATTTCGAATAAGAAGCCGCCATCCACAACAAAAGATGTCGCTTTCACCTTAGAACTGTCACCTGCAGCGGATTGTGGGGCGAGCAGAAAATAGTTTGTTTTGCAAGGCTGTTCAAAAGGAGCGTTATATGTCTGACGGGAAAATCGACGGAAAAGTTAAGTGGTTCAACCCCAGAAAGGGATTCGGATTTATTGCTACCCCTGATGGCCGCGATATCTTCGTCCACTACTCAAGTATTTCAGGTGATGGATATAAAACTCTTACTGAGGGAGATGCCGTCACTTTCGATATCGTCGAAGGCGACAAAGGGCTTCGGGCTGAAAATGTGATTACTACATCAGCCTCAGCAACCGATGCGGATTCTTAAGGTTGCTTTTTTTTGGGTCTGAGGACACGTCATAAACAAGTCATGTTCTTCGTTCCCTTATTGCCTGGTTAAATTAGAAAGCAGCAACACTGACGAATCATTTTATATCGCTCGAAGCGGAGCTTCAATGGCTTCGAGAGTTATCCATCCCGCCGTCGAAACAAGTGGCATAATATGAGATATGAAATATGACTGCTGCCTATTATCAATCCGGTCTGGGTTGCAATGTTCTTGTACTGAACAAGCATTATATGGCTATCCGTATTGTCGGTGCAAAGCGGGCCTTCTCATTATTATTCCGCGATCTTGCCGAAGTCGTATCACTCGAGGAAGGAAAATATTCCAACTATGACTTCACCGGCTGGTGCGAGGTAAGCCAGTTCAAACGTAATTTCGAACCCGATGGACACGACTGGGTCTCCACCATCAATTTCCATATCGCCGTACCGCGAATCATTCGCCTGTTATTTTATGACCGTCTGCCCCGCAACGAAGTAAAATTCAACCGCCGAAACATCTTCGCCCGTGACAAAAACAAATGTCAGTATTGCGGCCGCCGCTTCCCTACCAGTGAATTATCGCTCGACCACATCATCCCGCGAAGTATGGGAGGCAAAGCAACATGGGAAAACATAGTCTGTGCCTGCACCGAATGCAACGTCAAAAAAGGAGGCCGAACTCCTAAAACCGCACCAATGAAGCTTATTAAAAAGCCCGTCAAGCCCATGCACAACCCCCTCGTCCACATCCACCTGAACCACCACCGTTATCGAAGCTGGAAACAGTTCCTCGACCATGCATACTGGTCCGTTGAACTAAGATGACCTATTTAAATGTAGTGGAGCTTGCTCGTCGGAGCAGAGCCCGCCATAGCCCGGCCTCACCAATTGTTCTGTCATTAGGAGCACCTCACCTGATTCTCAGGATGTATGCAAAATAAACTAAGATATTGGCTGAATCGCGCTAACATGTTTCTATTAAAATACTTACAGATAATATCGTGCCGAATGCGATTTCTTAGTTCATTAGGAGCAGCGCAGTGACGAAGCAATCTCAACCTCAATAATCATTTAAAGATTCCCACCACAGTCTGGGATAGTCCTGGCCCTCGAGAATCCACCAGATGTCATCGGTACCACTGTCCACCAAGTTGATGCCAAACATCAGGAGTATTAGCCTATGATGCTACAGCTTGACGGTAGTCATCTCCCAGAAAATCTCATGAAGTTTGTCGGCCTCAGCCAGGAAGCAATAGTCCTTTATGTACTTGAAACCTCCCAGGGCTTCCAGGTTTTCTGGGGTATGGGACGGGTAACTGTCTTTGATATAGTATGTAACCGGCGAGCCGTTGCCGTCATAATCAGCTCCATAGACCAGCACAGTGTGACCTCGTATCGTCACGATAACCGGAAATCCTGCCTCCAGGGCCTGTTTTATCCGGCCTGGAAATTCGCCGCGGGGCATGTACCAAGACTTATTCTCCCACCGTGAATCGGAATCAGGGTGGTCATGGAAACCGACTTTCGTTTCGGAGGGCGCGTAACTCTGCCACACATCACCTGCCAGAACAAGCCTGGCTAAATCACCGGCCTTCACTTCTACATACGTCGGATCAGGATTGTCGAGAGTGGGGCTGCTGGGAATGTGGCTCAGAGTGGGCGGTGTCTTATAGAAAATGTCCATTCCTTTGTACATGGCATTGATTTTATCGGTGAAACTATCACTGCTGTTGATCATCTCGTGAATGTTCGCCTGTCCGTACGGATCGATTATGTCGAAGTAGTCGTCGAAGGATACGATACCGTTAGACTGGATCAGCCGGATGGCATCCAGTACGACTCCCCTTTCGTTGAGGTGCGTATTCACATTCTTGATGAAACGCCGATAGCGGTCCTCCATCGTGTAGTATTGCATAGCGCGGCGTGAAAGTTCAACTTCCAGTCCCTCCGGATTCCTGACCATGTAGATAGTCTCAAGGGCATTGAGCGCTGCATAGGCCCAGCAAAGACCTGTTTCCTTCTGGTTAAATCCCCGACTGACGGGCAGCACTATAGTTTCCTGGCCGCCCTGACTCTGGGTTTTGACAAGGGGCACCTTCTGAAGATAAGGTGTCGTCGCAGTCAGAAGGCGGCGTATTTCCATGGCCTCATCATAGCTCCCAAGTACAGCTTGAACCGTATTAATACTCACGAGGGACAAAACAGTGGAGGTCAGTATTATCTTGGTGATAGTGTTTTTTTTGTTCATTTCTTTCTCCTTACAAAAATAGGTTATGCTTTGAAATCAGTCACATCATCGGTGGTTGCCTCCCACCACAACCGAGGATAGTCCTGGCCCTCGAGAATCCACCAGATATCATCGGGGCCGTTCTCGGTCTCCTCTACGAAGTCCCGGCCGGCATCGAGGAAGGTGACGGCGGTTTGTATCTCGGCTGTGGTCTTGCCGAACGAATTGTCACAGCCGTAACCATTGGCATGCTACCCGCACATGTTCGTTCGCCTGCTTGTCTCGATGTCCCGGAAGGAATCGCTGATTGCGCCGTATTCATTCAAACCAATTAGCTACCAACTGTGTGCAATCCCGCTCGTCCTGTTCCTGCGCGTCAACTCCGTTTTAGGTTGCTCCTCTCCGGTATATCTCGACATTTAAAGGCCTGTCCTTGCCTGTAAGCTACCGGCTTCGTGTTCTCATACTCCTGTGGGGCAATCTGAATATGACAGAAGACGGGTTCTTCGACTCGCGATGCTGATCTGATATAAGCTTTAAATCTCATAGAGGAAAACTCACTATACAGCCCGGCGCTACTCTGCAATCCATTAGCACAAACCGCTACAAATTTTGACATCTACCTAACCAAATGCGCGCAAGCTGCCGAATTCTGCAAAAAAATAATTGGGTTTCTGCAAGGTCCCTGCAAGTGGCTTTTTTGCAGAGACTTGTGAGTGAAAAAAAAATTGGCTTTACCCTCTCCCTGAACGTGCAGACCGAAGACCTCAGCAATCCTCAACCGTTTTTTTTCTCCGCTATCATCTGTTTCAAATCTTTCAGCGACCTTTCCTGCCGCGAATAGAAAACCTTCACAGAACATCCCGCATCAAGCATCCCATCATGCACCTGCATTGTGCTGCCTGCGGTTCACACTAATTTTAATCACTCCGGAGTTTACCCTGAGTTTATCCCCGGGTGTACTTACACGGCTCTTCTGCCGGGGAACTAAGCTCAATTGCTTTAGAGTTTACCCCCGGGTGTACTTACACACGGCTCTTCTGCCGGGGGTCGGGGGCTTCGCGTCTGCGAATTTCTACCTGCCAATAAGGCAGCTCATGCCGGCCTCCGGCAGCACAATATACTGACCGCAAGCATAAAGGACACAGTAGGGAGTCTTGGAGATTTTTAGCCGTTTATTCTTTGACTATTATTTGAAAATATGTTATAATACGCACATGTTAGCCAGAAGGCTAACAAATAGGACATCTCCGGATAACCGTATTGTTATGAGGCCGAGCGAAAAGTCCGAGGTCAAGGCGGCAGGTCAAAAAGGCTCGCCAGGCGTGTTTTTCTTAACGTTGAGAACGTTTTTTCACCGACAACGCAGGCATCGAGCTTTGCAGCCGGACGCAATAGAGCGGGTTATTGGGATAGGTTCTTAAATCTCACGTAAAGCAAAACCTTATAAACGCTCCATTTATCGAATAAACAATCGCTACTTTCGCCCTTGCTATTTTGCCGCTTTTCTGCTTTATTATGCAGTTATGGAAAGCGAACTATTTAACTTAGCAGGCAAAACAGCGCTGGTTACCGGCGGCAGCAGAGGTATCGGCCTTGCGGTTGCAAAAGGCCTGGCCGAACACGGTGCCGAAGTTGCAATCATCGCCCGAACCAAAAAGCAACTCGAAAATGCCGCCCGGCAAATTCAAACCGATACCGGCAAAAAGGTATCGACCTATCCTTTTGACCTTAGCGATATAAAAGGGATAGAGCCCCTTTTCGACAATATTGCCGCCGAAACAAAGGGCATCGATATTCTCGTTAATTGCGCAGGTACGACCATTCGCGGGCCGAGCGAAGATGTTGACCTGGATACATGGAACCATGTTATCGAGGTAAATCTGACCGCCACGTTCGTAATCTCGCAGGCCTTCTGCCGCCATCGAAGGCAGGTTGAAAAAGCTGGCAGGATTATCAATATCGGCTCGCTTACATGCCACGGCGGCAGGCCTACAACCGCAGCATACGCCAGCAGTAAAGGCGGCCTGCTTTCACTGACAAGAACTTTGGCCGTCGAGTGGGCAAAATACGATATTAACGTAAACGCCATCGGGCCCGGCTATATAGCGACAGAACTCACCGAGCCGCTCTGGACCGACGACGAATTCAATAAATGGGTCCTTTCAAAGACTCCGCTCGGGCGATGGGGAAAGCCTGAAGACCTCGCGGGAACGGCAGTTATGTTAGCATCAAAAGCGGGTGATTTTATCACCGGGCAAATCATATATGTCGATGGCGGATGGCTGGCTTTGCTTTAGAGCACTGTGCTCTTTTTAGAAAATCACAAAACACATTTTAAGGAGAAAAGCGATGATTATAATTCGTCAACAAAACACTGTTTCAGTCTTCATCTCGCTGGTAATTTGTGCGGTTATTATTGCAGGTCTCTGGGGCTGCAGCTCCATTATCAAATCTAATCAGCCTGAGCGAACGGTTTGGCTGTCATCACTGGATCTGGAAAAGATGACATCCGGCTGGAGCACACCTCAGAAGGACAAATCTATTCAGAGCAAACCACTACGCATTGGCGGCATCCAGTTCGACAATGGCGTAGGCACACATGCCAACAGCCTGATGCATGTGGACTTGAAAGGTTCCTGCCGGAGATTCTCGGCTTATGTCGGCGTCGATGATGAAGTTGAGGGTAAAATCGGCAGCGTGCGTTTTAAGATATACGCAGACGGAAAACGCTTATATGACAGCGGCGTTATCAAGGCCGGTGAAAAGGCAAAATATGTCGATGTGGACCTGGCCGGCTGTAAAATAATTAAGCTGGTGGTCGATGCAGCGGAAGATAGCACAAGTAACGACCATGCCGACTGGGCACAGGCGGCTTTCATCGTTGCCGGAAAAGACCCCGAAGCAATTGATGCGCCAGAGATTAAAGAGAAAAAGGTAATCCTTACGCCCAAGCCCGGCCCGCTGCCGCGTATAAACGGGCCGAAGGTCTATGGCTGCCGGGAAGGGAGGCCGTTTATTTACCGCATACCCTGTACCGGCAAAAGGCCGATTAATTTCAGTGCGGAGAATCTTCCCGAAACTTTATATTTAGACTCAGATACCGGCATCATTACAGGCACCGCTCCTGAACAACGCGGTGAATATCCTGTTACTCTCAAAGCCGCTAACAGCCGGGGGGCAATGCAGCAGGCTTTCACAATCGTCGTCGGGGACACATTGGCACTGACACCGCCGATGGGCTGGAATAGCTGGTACATCCACTACGCCCGTGTAACAGATGGGCACATGCGCCGGGCCGCCGATGCAATGATAGAATCAGGGATGGCGGACTTCGGTTATCAGTATGTTAATATCGACGACTGCTGGATGGTGGAGCCAAACGACGAAGACCCGATGAGGGCGGGCGAAATTCGCGATGCGGACGGCGCTATTAATTCCAACGCATACTTTCCGGATATGAAGGCGCTGGCGGACTATATTCATTATAAAGGGCTTAAGGCCGGGCTTTATACCTCACCGGGGCCAACAACCTGCCAGAGGTACACAGGTACATATCAGCATGAGCAGATTGACGCTGAAAAGTTCGCCGAGTGGGACTTTGACTTTTTGAAATATGACTGGTGCTCATACGGCCGGGTGGCGGACGGCGAGGGTCTCGAACGGATGCAGAAGCCGTATCGCAAGATGGGCGAAATCCTCGTAAATTCGGACCGTGACATTGTCTATAATCTCTGCCAGTACGGTATGGGCGACGTATGGGAATGGGCCGGGTCGGTAGAAGGAAACTGCTGGAGGACGACTGGTGATTTGGGCCTTGCAAGAGGGGCAGAGCTGCCGGGATTTTATCATATCGGTCTTAGCAACGCGAAGCACTGGGAATATGCCAAGCCGGGCCAATGGAACGACCCGGATTATATTCTTATCGGCTGGGTCGGCAACGCCCACAAGCAGGCTGTGGGGACACTCACCACGCTGACACCCAACGAGCAGTATTCTTATATGTCGATGTGGTGTTTGATGGCGGCACCTTTGATATTCTCCGGCGATATGGAAAAGCTCGATGAGTTTACGCTAAATATCCTTTGTAATGCCGAGGTCATAGAGATTAATCAGGACCAGCTCGGCAAACAGGGCCCAATTATCGAAGAAACCGAGGACTATTTTATTATGGCCAAGGATATGGAGGACGGCTCGAAGGCCCTCGGCCTTTTCAACACCGCTGAAATCCAAACTGAAATAACAGTCACATGGACAGACCTCGGCATTACAGGCCCGCACCGCGTTCGTGACCTCTGGCGTCAAAAAGACTTAGGCACTTACAAGAATCAGTTCAAGGCCAAAGTACCAAGGCACGGTGTGGTTTTCGTTCGTTTGTTCCCAATGAATAGTTCCTGACAGGAACAGCAGAATGAATTATTGTAAGTAAGGGAGTTGAGCATGAAAGCAGATTCAGATGATATTGAAAGAAGTACTTCAGGCACGAAAACTCGATTCTATCTGAATATAGTTCTATGTATCTCGTTGTTAGTTTTATTAGTGATTTTCCTAAGCCTAATGTACCTAAACAGGAAACCTTTGTACCCTAATCTAAATTTGATGGACCTGAACAGGAAACCTTCGCCACCTGACCTAAGTCTTTGTACACACCTCGAGATTAATTACACCCCGTCATTAAAAGTCCACTTGCTTCCTCCTTTTGGTATGGATGCTGACTTTTTAAGTGCTGACGAGAATAAAGAAGTGCAGTCACTTGAGAAAATTATCATTAACGACAAAAAAAGCATTAAAACCCTAGCTCGCGCAATCAGTTCCGGATCCTTCCAAGAGAGCATCCAAGATACAAGCCCGTTTGGGAATGCGTTTAATACATACATCAACTGTTATCAAAATGATGAGCGTATAGCACTCATCAGTAGGTATGATGTAGACTCCATAGTGGTCGATGGTAAAATCAGGTTCAGTTATAAAAAAGACCTGCCATACCTTTTTTATCTTGCACCAGAAAGTATACGACCGTTTATATTTCGCATAATATGTGGAAGAAAATTGTTGGGCCTGTACGAAGTCATTAGTCTGGCCAAAGAATATCAAACAGACAATAATTATCCAGCATCCAACAGGTGGTGTGATATAATTCTTCAAGACAGATCTGATTATGATATCGGCGCGACAAAAAGAATGAGAGAGTGTCTCAAATGTCCTACGGTGAGAAAGGGTAAATGCACTTACGCGATGAATCCTAATTGTGAGCCGAATTCTCCACCAGATATGGTGCTTTTATTTGAGACCAAATCAGGCTGGAATAAGCATGGTGGACCTAAATTATTCACCTTTGATAACCACGAGCCTAAGGGAGGGTGTGTTCTCTTAAACGACGGCACTGTAAAGTTCGTTCGCACAAAAGAAGAACTCCGGCAGCTTCGATGGGAATAGGTTCGTTTGCGAGTTATCAGGTTGTATTTCGCTTAATTCTGTGATAAAATACGACAAAATACTTAGAAGTTTTGCTATCTATTGGTAAGATTTGCTACTTATGTTGAAGGAGGCATATATTATGAAGACCCGTCGATTCAGGAAATTCACTATTGTTTGCATACTATTATCATGTTTATTAGTTTTTTCTTATCCGGCAATTCAGGCCGTGGGTGCAGGCGGTTCCGGAAAAAAGCTGGTGCTTGATGCTCGCTCTCGCGAGCCGGTATCGGATGGGACGGGTCGATTCAGGGTCGTGCAAAAGAAGCTCGAATGGGACCTGAAGCAGACCGCTATTATCATCTGTGATATGTGGGACCAGCACTGGTGCAAGGGGGCGACGAGCAGGGTCGGGGAGCTTGCGCCGCGGATGAATGAGGTTGTTCGCAGAGCGCGTAATCAAGGCGTGCTGATAGTTCATGCACCCAGCGGGACGGTCGATTTTTATAAGGACCATCCAGCCCGCAAACTTGCACAGGACGCACCTAAAGCATCGAACCTGCCCGGCGATATCAGTAAATGGCGTAACTGGATTGATGACAATGAAAAAACGTTAGGATACCCAATAGACCATTCGGACGGGGGTTGTGATTGTCAGCCGCAGTGTAAGCAGCGTTCGGCATGGCGAAAGCAAGTAGAGACAATCGAGATTCGTAATCAGGACGCTATAAGCGACTCGGGTGTGGAAATCTGGAACCTGTTAGAGCAGCGGGATATCGAGAATGTTATCATTATGGGCGTGCATACTAATATGTGCGTGCTCGGGCGGCCGTTCGGGCTGCGGAATATGGCGAGGTACGGCAAGAACGTTGTGCTGATGCGCGATATGACCGATACGATGTACAACTCGCGGATGCGGCCATTTGTCAGCCATTTTACGGGTACGGACCTTGTGGTCGAGCACGTAGAAAAGTATGTCTGCCCGACGGTTACTTCAACGGTGATTACGGGCCGGCCCCAGTTTTATTTTAAGAATGATAAGCGTCCGCGCGTGGTTTTTATTTCGGCTGAAAGCGAATACGGGGCAGCCGAGACTTTGCCGGAGTTTGCACACGAGCTTAAAACAAAATACGGCCTGTACTGCGAGGTGCTCCAGGGCAGCACGAACAAATCAGGCCCGGGGCGATACTACATCGCCGGTATGGAGGCGCTGACTAATGCTGATTTAGCGGTGTTGTTCGCCCGGCGCAGGGCATTGACGGCCGAGCAAATGAAGTATTTCCGCAACTATATGGAAAGCGGCAGGCCGTTAATCGGATTGCGGACCGCCAGCCATGCGTTCGATACCCGCGGGAATGCGCCGGCTGGTTACGCCGAATGGGCAAAGCTCGACCCCAAGGTATTAGGGGGAAACTATCACGGCCATCACGGCAGCGGACCAAAATGCGCCGTTACGCCGGCGGCCATGGCTAAAAATCATCCGATACTGGCCGGAGTGCAACTGCCGTTTACAAGCGATGGCTCGCTGTATGAGGTACGCCCTCTTGGTAAATCAACAACGCGGCTGCTTATTGGCACAATTCCCGATAAGGAGCCTGAGCCGGTGGCCTGGACCAACAGGTATAATAGGTCACGGGTTTTTTATTCATCATTGGGGCATCCGGACGACTTTAAGAATGCGCAGTTTCGCAAGATGCTTATCAATGCGGTTTTTTGGGCGATGGACAAGCCGGTTCCCAAACCGAAATAGATAAAATAACCAGCCGGCTAAATATTTAAGTCATATATTGCCGGAGGAATAAATACCGGCCTGCCGATAAAGTATGCGGAGAATTTCTGTAGGCAGACAGCGTCAGAAAAGCCATATTTTTCTGGAAAAATTACTTCATTATTTGTCAACCGATAAGCTACGATAGCCGTTTATACAGATAGCTGGAGTAATATGGCCTCAATGGAAAGCACCGATAAAAGTTTAGTAGATGCCCATTGTAAGGGCGATCCGAAGGCGTTTGGTGAACTTGTACGCCGATACGGGGACGGTTTGTTGGGATATTTGACTCGAATGAGCCGGAATCGACATGAAGCTGAAGACCTTTTTCAGGAGACCTTTAAGCGTGTACATGAA
>Ga0307378_10000701_pt1 | contig 57235 bp, 40 predicted proteins | sample UN1MG_FD_202238 | JGI IMG/M metagenome (GOLD analysis project Ga0307378, IMG submission 202238) | Soil microbial communities from Risofladan, Vaasa, Finland - UN-1 | ecosystem: Environmental > Terrestrial > Soil > Coastal area > Acid sulfate soil | place: Finland: Risofladan, Vaasa | collected... | reverse complement strand
TTCGACATGGGCTTGCCCTCCTTCGATTGTTTGGTGATGCTTACAATCTTACGAGGTTTGGGCAAGCCTGTCCACTTGTTACGCTTTCGCGTGGATCATTGGCCCAAATCTGGATCTACTGAGTCTAACTCAAAACGACGCCTTGGGAAACCTGTCAGGTCTTACGACGCTTTCCCCCCACCTCACGGACACCTCGCGACGTGCAGATACTGCTGGCACTCTCCATCGGTCAGCGTCCGCCCGGCCCGCCGTGCGGCCTCGTCCAGCATGTCGTCGACGTCGCTCCAGACTTCCCACAACTGCACCGTGCCGTCGTCGCTGGCCGTCACGACCCGCCTCCCGTCCGGGCTGAAGCTGGCCGACCAGACCGTATCCGTGTGGCCTTCGAGCGTGGTCAACAGGTTGCCATCCGCGTCCCACACCCGTGCTGTGCCGGCAATGCAGGCGAGCGTGAACGGGTCCTTCCCATCACATCCCGCCGTCACGATCCGCGTCCCGGCCGGGTTGAAACTGGCCGCGTTGACCCAATCCTCGTGCCCCCCGAGCACGGCCAGTTGGGCGCCGCTCGCCGCGTCCCACAGCCACGCCGCGCCGGCACCGGCGACGCAGGCAGAGGGCTGGTTGAGCTCCACCTCGCCACACCCCGCCGTCACGATCCGCGTCCCGTCCGGGCTGAAACCAGCCGACTTGAGCCTGCCCGTGTGGCCCTGGAGCACGACCAGCCCGGCTCCGTCCGCCGCATCCCACACCCGCACCGTGCCATCCCCGCCAGCCGTCACGACACGCGTCCCGTCCGGGCTGAAACTGGCCCGGCTGCTGAACCGGGCGAGCAGGCGGCCGTCCGCGTCCCACAGTTGGGCCGTGTCGCCGAACCGGCTGACCGTCAGAATGCGCGTCCCATCCGCGTTAAAGCTGGCCGACTCGGCCCCATCCGGGTGGACCTGGAGCACGGCCAGTTCTGCTCCGCTCCCGCCCGTGCTGAGCGCGGTCGAAACGTCCCACACCCGCGCCGTGCCGTCGAAGCTGGCCGTCGTGATCCGCGTCCCGTCCGGGCTAAAGCTGACGGAATAGATCACCTCCGTGTGGCCTCGCAGCTCGGCGAGCAGGTTCCCATCCAAACTCCACACCCGCGCCGCGTCGTCACCGGCCACACAGGAAGGCACCGCAGACCCCAACTCGTCGCATCCCGTCGTCACGATGCGCATCCCGTCCGGGCTGAAACTGACCGACCTGACCCACTCCCTGTTGGCCCCAAAGGCGCTGAGCAAACTCCCGTCCGCGTCCCACACCTTCACCATGCCGCCGTCGCCCGCCGTCGCGGTCCACGTCCCGTTCAGGCTGAAATTGGCCGCGTGAACTCGCCGCACGCTGTCTATGACCGCGATGAGCGCGCCATCCGCGTCCCACAACTGCGCCGTGCCGTCGTCGCTGGCCGTCACGATCCGCGTCCCATCCGGGCTAAAGCTGGCCGCGTTGACCCATGCTGCGTGGCCATCGAGCACCGCGAGCAGGATGCCGTTCGCGTCCCACACCCGTGCCGCGCCGGCGCCGGCGACGCAGGAGAGCTCAAAAGGCATCTTCTCGTCACAGCCTGCCGTCACGATGCGCGTCCCATCTGGGCTGAAACGGGCCGCCCGGACCGGGCCCGCATGCCCCCACAGGGTGGCCAGTTCGGCCCCGCTGCCACCGGTGTTGAGCGCGGTCGAAACGTCCCACAGTCGCGCCGTGCCGTCGTCGCTGGCGGTCACGATCCGCGTCCCGTCCGGGCTGAAGCTGGCCGACAGGACCGCCTGCATGTGGCCCTTGAGCGCCGCCAGCTCGGCCCCGCTCCCGCCCGTGTTGAGCGCGGCCGAGACGTCCCACACCCGCGCCGTGCCGTCCAGGCCGGTGGTGACGATGCGCGTGCCATCCGCGTTCCACGCCGCGTGCGTCACCTCAAACGTATGGCCTTCCAGCACGGCCAGCTCGGCCCCGCTATCTGCATCCCACAGCCGCGCCGTGCCGTCGTCGCCCGCCGTCACGATCCGTGTCCCGTCCGGGCTGAAACTGGCCAGGCCCACCGGCCCCGTGTGGCCAGCGAGCACGTCAAGACGATTGCCGTCCGCGTCCCACAGCCGCGCCGTGCCATCGCCGCTGGCCGTCACGATCCGCGTCCCGTCCGGGCTAAAGCTGGCCGCATGGACCCAGTCCCTGTGCCCCCTGAGCACAGCCAGTTGGACCACATTCCCGCCTGGGTAGAGCGTAGCCGAAACGTCCCACAACCGCGCCGTGCCGTCGCCGCTGGCCGTCACGACCCGCGTCCCGTCCGGGTTGAAACTGGCCGCATTGACCGGCCCGGTGTGGCCCTCGAGCACGGCGAGCAGACGGCCTTCCGCGCTCCACACCCGCGCCGTGCCGTCGTCGCTGGCCGTCGCGATCCGCATCCCGTCTCGGTCGAAACTGGCCGCGTTGACCGGCCGCGTATGCCCGCGCAGGAGCCCGCGGAACGGTGGAAGCGCCAGCCCCCGGTATAGGATCCGCTCTGCCTCGTACGTATAGTCCCCATACTCCTCGTAGGTGGCCTTTACGGCCTCGATCGCCAGCAGCAGACTTAACGCCAGGTCGCGTTCGAACACCTCCGAGGCGTGAGCAGACAGCTCGCGTGCCTGGGCCACGGCGCGCTCCCGTTCAGTCGCAGCCTGCGCTGTGCTCAGGTCGATCAGGCGGAGCGCGTCTCTGGTCGCGGCCGCTCCCAACTGCTGCGCCTGGTCGGCATCCCTGGTCGCAGCCACTCCCAGATCAGAGGCCTGCTGCCGCGTCACGTACGCCAACCAGGAGGCCGTCATCGCCAACAGGCTGATCACCACCAATCCGCCCGCCAGGCTCGCGACGATCCGCCTCCTCCGGCGCGCGGTGGCAAGCTTTCTGGCCTCCTCTGCGGCCAGACTCGCCTGCAGGAACCCGGCAATTAGATCCTTCTCTTTTGCCATTCCAACGCCTTCTCCAACTGCAGGCCCCGGTACAGCAGGCTGTCGTCCCGCTCCCGCGCCCACTGCCGCGCGGCATCCTCGACCCGCCGGCGCGTCAGCAGGTCCTCCGTGCCCTCGTCCACCCAGTCCGCCAGCCGCTTCCAGGCCCACACCCCCTCCCGGCCGATCAGCACCGCGCAGGCATCCGACTGGGCCAACCCCGCCTCCTGCGCATCCTGCGTCAGCGTGCCCGGGACGACCGACCAGGCGCGCAGCCAGACCCGGATCCCGTGTTCATCGCGCAACCGGCCGGCGATCTCCTTCGCCAGGGGCTCGTCGTGCGGGTGATAGCTCAGAAAGACGTGGGGTAGATTCTGACCGGTCATCTTGCTCCCTCGTTCTTGCCATAGCGGCCACACCCCGACGCCTTACGGTATGGGCAAGTTGGGGCAGGTCTTGCGATAGGGCACATCCGCTCCCACGTAGCACTGCCATTCCTCCTGCGTCAAGTTTCGGTCTGTGCGGGTACAGGCGAACCCGATCAAAGCATCTGCGTCGGCAATATAGATGCGTGCGCTCCCATCGGTGCTGGCGGTCACGATGCGCGTGTCGTCGGAGCTCCACGCCGCGTGAGAGACCGGTCCAGTATGCCCGCTGAGGGTGAAGAGCTCCACGCCCGAGGCCGCATCCCACACCTTGGCGCTGCCATCGTCGCTGGCAGTGACGATGCGTGTGTCATCCGAGCTCCACGCCGCGTGCCCGACCGCAGCGGTATGCCCGCGCAGGGTGAAGATCTCCGCCCCGGTCGCCGCATCCCACACCTTGGCGCTCCCATCCCAGCTCGCGGTCACGATGCGCGTGTCGTCCGAGCTCCACGCTGCGTGCGAGACCCCAGCGCTGTGCCCGCTCAGGGTGAAGAGCTCCGCCCCGGTCGCCGCATCTCACACTCTGGCGCTCCCATCACCGCTCGCGGTCACGATGCGCGTGTCGTCGGAGCTCCACGCCGCGTGCACGACAGCGTCACGGTACCCGCTCAGGGAGAAGAGCTCCGCCCCGGTCGCCGCATCCCACACCCTGGCGCTCCCATCGTAGCTGGCGGTCACGATGCGCGCGTCGTCGGAGTTCCACGCCGCGTGCACGACAGCGTCACGGTGCCCGCTCAGGGAGAAGAGCTCCGCCCCGGTCGTCGCATCCCACACCTTGGCGCTCCCATCGGAGCTGGCAGTCACGATGCGCGTGTCGTCGGAGCTCCACGCCGCGTGCACGACAGCGTCACTGTGCCCGCGCAGTGTGAAGATCTCCGCCCCGGTCGCCGCATCCCACACTCTGGCGCTCCCATCGGCGCTCGCGGTCACGATGCGCGTGTCGTCCGAGCTCCACGCCGCGTGCAGGACACGGTCACTGTGCCCGCTCAGGGAGAGGAGCTCCGCCCTGGTCGCCGCATCCCACACCTTGGCGCTCCCATCGTCGCTCGCGGTCACGATGCGTGTGTCGTCGGAGCTCCACGCCGCGTGGTAGACAGAGCCACTGTGCCCGTTCAGGGAGAAGAGCTTCGCCCCGGTCGCCGCATCCCACACTTTGGCGCTCCCATCACCGCTCGCGGTCACGATGCGCGCGTCGTCGGAGCTCCACGCCGTGTGCCCGACAGAGCCAGTATGCCCGCTGTGTAAAGTAACCTGCCAGCGCGAGCGCGCCGTCGCGCGATGGAGTGCGCTACATGCCTCCGCAGTCATCGTGCCAGGCACGTTCCGATGCATCCGATACACCGCCTCCAGGCCCAGCAAAACCGCCAACTGTGGATCCTCATCCATAACATTCTCGGCATAAGCCGCCAGAGCGCGCGATTCAGCGATGGTGCGCAGGTGCTCGGCCTCCACCAGGGCAACCGCCAGCTCATCTGCCTGCCGCCCGGCCCGGGTGCCCAGCGCGGTCGCCACGATGGCCAATACGGTGATCAGCGTCAAGCCGGTCGAGAGCAACCCGATTGTCGAGCGCCGGCGCCGGCGCGCGGCCTGTTCCATGCCCTCCCGTGCCGCCACGCTGGCCCCCACGAAATCGCGCTCCAGCGCGTTCAACTCGTCCGCGTGTGCCCCAGCCCACTCGTCTATCGCCGCCAGCCGCGCACCTCGATGCAGGAAACTCTCATCCTGGTCGCCCTGCTGCCATTCCTGCGCCGCCTCGGTCACCTGCCGGTGCATGCGCAACGAGTCGCGGTCCTCTTCGATCCACTCCCGCAGCCGTGACCAGCCCCGGATCAGGGCCTCATGTGCCACCTCGACAAAGCACTCACCCTCCAGCGCCTCGCCGCCCTCGGTAGTGACCAGGCGGGCCTCCTCCCCGGCCAACGTCTGGACGACTACTTCGACTGATTCGCGTTCGCCTTGAGCCGGCCACAATTCCTGCAGCGTCGCCCGCCGCTTGGTGTCCTCAGTGCCCTCTCCGGGCTGCGTCAGCCGCAGGAATATCCGGCGGCAGATCTCCTGCTCAGCCTCGGTGAGCCGATGGTAGACTGCTTCAGCCCGCTTCTCCAGCGCACCCTCCACCTCGCCGATGGCCTCGTACGCCCCATGGGTCAGCCGCCGCACCTCGCGCCGCCCCCACAACTCCAGCAGCGCGTGCTGCAGGAGTGGCAGGCCACCCGGCTGGTCCCGCACGTCGTCCAACAACCTCTCGACCAGCCCGGGCTCGAACTCGCACCCGGCCAACTGCGCCGGACGCTCGATGGCGCGCTCCAGTTCATCGTCCGTCATCGGCCCCACCAGCACCTGGTGCTCGGACAACGCGTCCGCCAATCGAGGGTACACCGCACACTTGCCGTAAAAGTCAGCCCGCAGCGTGAGCAGCACCACCGCCTGGCCCTCTGCCGCGCTGGCAGCGTAGAGCAGATTGTCCACCAGCGCCTGCCGGAGATCCTCGTCGTGGCACAGGGTGAACAGCTCCTCGAACTGGTCCATCAGCAGGGCCAGCCGCCGCTCAGGTGGGCCGTCGCGCAGCGCCAGGCGCGCCGTCAGGTGCAGCATGCGCTCGTCCTCACGCAGGTCGCGCATCAGGTCGCGGATGGCCGACGGCGTCTGGGCGACGCCGGGGACGTCGCCGAGCGCCACCGCCAGGCTCTCCAGCGGGTCGGGGCCCGGCCGGCAGATGGCGATGGGCCACGTTTCGCTGCCCTCGACCTCGCCCCGCTCGAGCGCGGCGACCAGCCCGGCGCGGGCCAGCGATGACTTGCCGCTGCCCGAGGGGCCGACGATGGCCAGGAAACGGTTGTCGCCGCGCAGTTCGTTCAAGAGCCATTCGGTGAGCGCCTCGCGCCCGAAGAAGAAGGGGGCGTGCACGACGTCAAAGAACCGCAGGCCGCGGTAGGGACACTCGCCCTCGTAGGCAGCTTCGCCGGGGGCCGGACCGGGTGCCAGCCCGCGGATGCCACACACCAGCCGGTGGAAGGCCGCCTCGTCGTCGAGCGTGCGGCGGAACTCGACCCAGGTGGTGGCGACGAGGAAGGAGGGCAACCGGCTGCGCTCGCCGCGCTCGGCGCCAGGGAGGAGGACGGGGATGACGCGAAACGGGCGCTCACCTGCACGGCGCTCTTCCACCCGCCGCTGGATCGCGGCCCGCATCTCCTCGTTCTGCCACGGGCCGGTGCCGCTGGGCCCGACAAAGATGGCGCACGTGGCGCAGCGATCCAGCGCCTCCTCGATGGCCTCCTGGAACGGCTCGCCGGGGATCAGATTCCACGTGTCCAGCCAGGGTTGGACGCCCGCCTGGACCAGCCGCCGGGCCAGCGCCTCGACGGCGGGCTTGTCGGCGCTGTTGTGGGAGAGAAAGACGTCGTATCGGGCTTCTTTGGCCATTTTGCCTCTCCTCCAGGGCAACGGGGACGAGAGAAGAAGAGAACCCAAATCGCTACTCTGGTGTTATTGTATCACAAGACCGGCCTGTAAGTCAATTGTAGTTGGCCAATCGCGAGCTACCTTCCCGAAAGCTCACGCGGCGTACCCAACCAACATCCTGACGCTTTGTGGCTGCGCTTCTGGTGTTCCCAGTTCGTTCGCAAGCTTTCGGGAAGGTGTGTGCCGTCACTTGACTTTCAGGCGCAGATGCCTATAATTCCCCCAATCATGTCCACTCCAGCCAAGAGGACGGCGGTGTCCTCGCTCGAAGCGCTGCGGCGCAAGGTGAATCTGGAGACGCTGGCCCTCCTGCAGCCCCTGATGTTGCTGCAGATGGTGGTGGGGGTCTCGCAAACGGTGAACGAGAGCGTCTCAAACTCGCAGGCGCTGGCCCGCACGCTGCTCCTGAGCGGGCAGCAGCGGCTGCGCGAGCTGTTGGACGCGGCGCCGCGCCTGCACCTGCCGGTCGAGCGGGTGCTCGAGCTCTGCCGCGCCGACGACGCCGAGCGCACGCCGGAGGAGGCCGCCGCCCAGGCGCTGTTCGAGCTGTGCCTGGGCCTGATGCTCCACTGGATGGCGGAAACTGCCGGCCAACGCCGCACCATATTCTCGACGCGCAGCGAACAGCCCGTTTCGCCCTCATATTTCCTCGCTTATCCCCCATTGCGCTCACTCCGGGCCCGATCCTGTCCCTACCTTGCCCTGGCCTGACGCTGTTTTCCGCACTGCTCCGCTTCGATGGAAGCCGAAACGCCTCGGCTGAGCGTTCGACTGAGTTCACGCCCAAGGCTCGGCACAGTCTTGTTTCGGTGGCTACGGCATCGACGTCAATTGCCCATACGGAGCTTTCGCCCTGCCAAAGACGCCAACAAGTTGGCGCGTCCACCGACCACAGTGTGCGGAAAGCAGGCTGATGGCCTCATGACATTGTAAGATCGTCCTGTCAACACTGTGTCCATCTGAAGCATTTCACCGCAGCCAGGCGCTGCGGCCATTGTGTATTCTTTAGGAGAGGGAACATGAAGATCCGATTGATCGAGCCCAAGGCTCCTGGGCTGAACGTGTTTGACCGGGCGCGGCTGCCGCGCCTGGGGCTGCCGCTGCTCGGCCAGTTGCTGGCCGAGCGCGGCCACGACGTACGCATCACCGTCGAGACACTCGCCCCCGTCGACTGGGCCGACGTCGCGGAGGCCGGCCTGGTCGGCTTCTCCACCACGACCGCGACCACCCCGGCGGCCTACGGGATGGCCCGCCGGGTGCGCGAGCTGGGCATCCCGACCGTCATCGGCGGGTCGCACGTCACCTTCCTGCCCGACGAGGCGCTCGAGCACTGCGACTTTGTCGTCCGGGGAGAGGGACAGGTGACGCTGCTCGAACTGGTCGACGCGCTCGAACACGCGCCCTCCGGCACGCCCAGGCGCGGCGCCGACCTGGCACGCATCGCGGGCCTTTCGTACCGCGACGCGGCCGGGCGCCCCGTGCACAACCCCGACCGTCCTCCCTCCACGCAGGAAGAATTCGCGGCGCTGCCAGCGCCGGCGCTCGACCTGATCGCCGGCCACGAGCGCATGACCAACGTGCCGATCATGACGCAGTGGGGATGTCCCTACGCGTGCGACTTTTGCTCCGTCATCCACATGTTTGGCCGGCGGGTGCGCGCCCGCCCGATTGAGGCCGTCCTGGCCGAACTGGAGACGTATCGCGGCCGCGGCCCGGTCTTTTTCTACGACGACAATTTCGTCGTCGACAAGGCGCGCACCGGGGCGCTGCTCAAGGGGATGATCGAGCGCGGCCTGACGCCCCCCTGGTCGGCGCAGATGCGGGCCGATGTGGTCTACAAGACCAAGTCCAGCGGTGAGCTGGACCACGAGCTCCTGGGGCTCATGCGGGATTCCGGCTGCACGATGGTCTACTGCGGGTTCGAGTCGGTCAACCCGGCCACGCTGGCCGCCTACAACAAGCACCAGGACGTGCGGGACATCCGCGACAGCGTGCGCGCCTTCCACGACCATGGCATCCACGTACACGGCATGTTCGTGCTGGGCGCGGACACCGACGACGTGGAGACGTTCCAGCGGACGGTCGACTTTGCGCTCGAGAACGGGATTGACACCGTGCAGTTCCTGATGCTCACCCCCTGCCCCGGCACGCCGTTCTACGACCGCATGGTCGCGCAGGGCCGACTGCTGACGGACGATCTGAGCCTGTACGACGGGCACCACTGCGTGATTCAGCCGGCGCTGATGAGCCCATATGAGCTGCAGATGGGCGCCTACCGGGCGATGGCGCGCTTCTACTCCGTCCGCTACGCGCTGCGCCTGATCGGTTCCAACGTGACCCGCAACCTGCCGTTCCTCCTGGGGCTGCTGTGGCGCGAACGGAGGCTGCGGTTGCAACTGCCGCGCGTGGCGCTGTGGTCACTGCTCCCCTCCCGCCGGCCGGACGTGTTAGAGATCATCCGGGGGGCCCTGCCGCGCGAGTCGTGGAGACGGCTGCAGGACATGCTGGTCGTCCCGGTGCTGCGGCTGTACGGGCGCGTCCACGTCCGGCAGTGGGCCCGCCAGGCGCGCTCGCGGGCCTATGTGGAACACCTGCGCCAGTTGATGGAGCCGCGCCACCGGCGGGCGAGGAGCGCGTCGTAGCGACGCCGATAACCGACAAGCCATCTCGAAAGAAACACGGCGACTTTCCCGCAGGCGTCCGGCCTGCGGGAAAGCTTTCTAATGCAACTCTAACGCAATGAAAATGTGTTTCCAATACTCCCGGGGGATAATAGCGCGAATGAATATGGACATTGGGAGAAAACTGCCCTGTCGTGCCAGCGTTGACGGCCCGACCGGGCGCGCAGCGTGAAACACAAACTCACGCATCACGTATTACGTATTACGCATCACGCATCACGTTTCACGCTTCACGCTTTCGTGTTGTGGGTTGAAGGGGAGGTTAGATATGCTGCTACCGTTGTTTCAAGGGAAGGATAAGCGAGAAAAAGAGAATTGGGAGATTGAGAGCACCCGCGAGCTCCCGGTGCTGCCGCTGCGCAACGTGGTCGCCTTTCCGTTTGGGCTACTTCCGCTGTCGGTTGGCCTGCCGCGGTCCGTGCGCCTGCTGGAAGACGTGCTCGACGGCGAGCGGATGCTGGTGTTGACGGCGATGACGGACCCCTCGGTCGAGGAGCCCGACCCGGAGGGCGTCTACCAGGTCGGCACGCTGGCCGAGGTTGAGCGGGCGCTGCGCGTCGACGGCGACGAGTACCAGATCGTGGTACGCGGGCTGACGCGGGTACGGATCACCAAGTGGTTGGCCGAGGAGCCATACCTCAGAGCACGGGTGGAGGTGGCCCCGGAGGAAGCCCGGGACGCGACGGAGGTCGAGGCACTGCGGCGGGAGCTGCTTTCTGCCGCGCGGCGCATGGTGGCCTTCCTTCCCCAGGTGCCCGAAGGCGTCGTGGACATGCTGGATCGACTCACCGAGCCAAGCATGTTGCTCTACATGATCGCCTCCAACATCCGCCTGGAGGTCGAGCAGGCGCAAGAGATCCTCGAAGGCGACGACGTGGCGACCCAGATGCGCACGTTGCTGGCCCTGTTGCAGCGCGAACTGGAGGTACTGGAACTCGGCAAGGAGATCCGCGATGAAGCCCAGTCGGAGATGGAGAAGACGCAGCGCGAGTACTTTTTGCGCCAGCAACTCCGGGCCATCCAGAAGGAGTTGGGCGAGGACGGCGAGGGATCGGAGGTCGAGGTCTACCGGCACAAGGTCGAGGAGGCGGAGCTACCGGAAGAGGCGCTCAAGGAAGCGGAGCGGGAGCTGGACCGGCTGGCGCAGATGAGCCCTCAGTCGGCCGAGGCGGGCGTGATCAAGACCTACCTGGACTGGCTGACGGACCTGCCGTGGAATACGCTCTCGGAGGACAACCTCGACCTGGGTCACGCCGGACAGGTGCTGAACGAGGATCACTACGGGCTGGAGAAGGTCAAGGAACGCATATTAGAATTCCTGGCGGTGCGCAAGTTGCGGCTGGAGCGCGGGGTGGACGACGATGCCGAGCACGCGGCGGCGATCCTGTGCTTCGTCGGCCCGCCGGGCGTGGGCAAGACCAGCCTGGGGCGCTCGATCGCACGGGCGCTGGGGCGGGAGTTTACCCGCATGAGCCTGGGCGGCGTGCGCGACGAGGCCGAGATCCGCGGCCACCGCCGCACGTACATCGGCGCGATGCCTGGGCGCTTTATCCAGGCACTCAAGCGCGTGGGGACCCGCAACCCGGTCTTTATGCTCGACGAGGTGGACAAGATCGGCGTGGACTGGCGCGGCGACCCGGCGAGCGCGCTGCTGGAGGTGCTCGACCCGCAGCAGAACCACGCCTTCCGCGATCACTACCTGGACGTGGACTTTGACCTGAGCCAGGTGTTCTTTATCACGACGGCCAACACGCTGAGCACGATCCCGCCAGCGCTGCGGGACCGCATGGAGATCATCGAGATCGACGGCTACACCGAGTACGACAAGGTGCAGATCGCGCAGGGGTACCTGGTGCCGCGCCAGATCAGGTCGAACGGCCTGCAAACGGCCGAGGCAGAGTTCACCGCGGACGGGCTGAGGGCCATCATCCGCGACTATACCCGCGAGGCGGGCGTGCGCAACCTGGAACGGGAGATCGGCCGGGCGTTGCGCAAGGTCGCCACGCAGATCGCTGCGTGCGAGAATGGATGTACCGTGGTCATCGACCCGGAACGCGTGAACGAGTTCCTGGGCAAGCCCCGCTTCCGTGACGAAGCGCGGTTGCGGACGGAGCTGCCCGGCGTGGCGACCGGCCTGGCCTGGACGCCGACCGGCGGCGAGGTGCTCTTCGTCGAGGGCCGGGCGATGGAGGGGAAGGGCGACCTGATCCTCACCGGCCAGCTCGGCGACGTGATGAAGGAATCGGCCCGCATCGCGCTCAGTTACGTCCAGGGCGAGCGGGAGCGGTTGGGTATACCCAGGGACGCGCTGGAGGACAAGGTGATGCACCTGCACGTGCCGGCGGGGGCGATCCCCAAGGACGGCCCCTCGGCAGGCGTGACGCTGGTGACGGCGCTGGTCTCAGAACTGACCCGGCGGCCCGTGCGCGGCGACGTGGGAATGACAGGCGAGGTGACGCTGCAGGGGCAGGTGCTGCCCATCGGCGGCCTCAAGCAAAAGGTCCTGGCCGCCCACCGGCACGGCTTGAAGACGGTGATCCTGCCCAGGGCCAACGAGGTGGACCTGGACGACGTGCCGCAGGAGATCCGGGACGAGCTGTCCTTCGTCTTGGTCGAGCACCTGGACGAGGTACTGGGGACGGCGCTCACGCCGGACGTGGAGTTCGAGCTGGGTGTGAAGGAGATGGTGGGCAGCAACGGCCGCGCGGGGGTACCGGTTGAGGCCGTCGCGTAGATTGACTGCCAGGCAGTGACGGGAGCCCCGGAGAGTCATCTCCGGGGCTCGCTCATTGGCGCGGCCCCAACCGGGCCAGTTCGGCCTCGATCGCGCGCTGAAGCCGAGCGTCCCCCGGTCTCTGCGGTTCGAAGACGCGAGCCAATTGCTGGCGGGCTTTCTCGAGTGATTCGGCGGCGGCCTCGTCTTGCAGCGCCAGGTAAGCGCGGCCCAGTTGCAGGTTGGCCTCGGCGCTGGCCCGCACGTCGCCCAACACGTCGAACAGCTCGGCGCTGGGCTTGAACCGCGCGATCGCCGCCTCGAACTCACCGGCGTCCACGTCCATCAGCCCCAGCTCGTAGAAGGCCCGGGTGTACACTGTGTCCTCGGACGGATCGAGCGCCTGCTCCAGCTCGCGCCGGGCGTCCGCCTGGCGGCCGTCCAGCCGCCGGTAGAGCCTCCCCAGATTCAGGTGCGCCAGCGCCTGGCCGCTCGAATCGCCGGCCTCGCGCGTCAGTTGGAGCGCCTGGCTGTATGCCCGCTCGGCTTCGTCGAGCAGATCGCGCGCCGTGGCCACGTCACCGAGTTCCTGGTAGGCGGGCGCGTGATGGGGATTCAACTGTACGGCGTCGCCGAAAGCCTGGGCGGCTGAATCGAGCTGGTCGAGTCGCCGCAGCGCGACCCCCAGGTTGAAAAAGGCGGCCGCGTCATCAGGCGCCAGACGCGTGGCCGCCCGGTAATCGTCGGCCGCCGACTGGTAGTCGTTCTGCTGCAGATACAGGTTGCCGCGATGCAGGCGCGCGCGGTAGGCACTCTCGGCATCGGGGACCGTCTTCAGCCTCAGCAGTGCTTCCGTCAGCGTCCGGACGGCGTCCGTCTCGCGCCCGAGGTCGTCGAGGACCCGGGCCAGGTTGAGATAGGCATCCACAAGATCAGGCTTCAGACGCAAGGCCCGCTCGAGATCAGCCTGGGCCTGGCCCAGTTCGGGGGCGCGCAGTTCGGCCTGCCCGCCCACCCGCTGCCAACGCATATAGCGCGCCAGGCCGAGGTTGGCCCGTGTTTCTGCCTCCTTGAATCCTTCGTCAATGACGGTCTGAAGGTGGCCGATCGCCTGATCGTACTGGCCGAGGTGGGTCATCTGGACGTAGGCCAGTTCGAGATGGGCCTCCGGAAAGGCCTCGTACACTTTGAGTGCATCCTGGTAGTTCTGAACTGCCTCGGCGTACTCTCCCAGCTCGACCAGCGCGCGGCCGCGCTCCACGTAGGCGTGGCGGGCGCCTTCCCAGGCGGGACCGCCAAAGTCAATCGCCGTCGTGTAGTCGTCAATCGCCCGGCTGTACTCCCCCAGCGCAAAGTACGCCAGGCCGCGATAGAGCAACGCGGTGTGATAGTTCGGAAAGGTCCGCAGCAGATTGTCGTACACGACGATGGCCTCGTCGGGCAGGCCCTGCATCAGCTTCAGGTCGGCGATCGTGCGATCACGCTCGACGTCCTCCGGGAGGGCCTCGTATTCGTGCCCGCGCCAGTAGTGCACGTGAAACAGGTTGGGGTCGAGATGGAGCGCCGCAGCGATCGAATCGAGCAGGGCCAGCGTGTCAGTTGACGGCGCCCCGGACGCCTCGTCAGAGCGCTGGCTATCGAGCAGACGCGCCAGGTCTTCGCGCCGCCGGGTCTTTTCGGCATCTGAGAGCCCTGGCAGGTCGTAGGCGTTGAGAAAGTCGGTCGCCGTGCGCAGGCCGCTGGCCTGAAAGTGCTCGATCCGGTCGCGCGCGTGGAGGTGAAGCAGCGCCTGGTCGATCCAGTCCACGATCTGTTCGACCGGGTAACGCGTCTTGAGCATCAGGTCCACGATCTTGGCACAGCTCATGTTTTGCAGATTCTCGATCCCCTCCAGCAGCAGCCGGTCCTCGTGGTAGGCGTTGAGCCCGTCGAGCTTGCTGAGGGGCTGGGGCTCCTGAAAGCCTTTGAGGATGAGGCCCAGGGCCGCCGTGCCCAGCCGCTGCGCGACGCGCAGGCCGGTCGACGGAAACAGGCCGATGACAAAGGCCGCCAGCAGGTACGTATCGGCAGAGGACGAACCGCCGTCGGTTCCGGGCTGCACGAGCAGCGCGACCAGCGACGATAACACAAACACGGTCAGGTAGCGGCTGGTCAGGCTGGCATAGTAGCGGATCTGCAGGTCATCCGTCACGTATTGCCGCACCAGCGATCCGAGGCCAAAGATATAGGCCCCCAGAAAGCCGTAGGCCAGCGGTGTCGGGTTGGGAACCAACCCTTCGGAGGTGCCGACCGGGGGAAAGAAAACCAGCAGCCAGCCGACGAACGACAGGAGCGTGCCGATCACAATCGGCGAACTGAGGCCCAAGGATCGGCCCAGTTCAGGCTTCTGGCCGTAGATGACGTCGAATTTGTCCTTGTACTGTGGCGCGTTTGCGGGGTATCCCAGCCGGCGCAGGCTCTGCTTGTACTCGGTGAACAGCGTGGGCAGCCGGCCCTGGATGAAGGAATCATAGATCATGGCCGGCAGCAATCCGCCGATCAAGATCAGGAGAATACGCAGCGCATTCGTCAGTGCTGGAGCCTGGAGCACCGGCAACACGAGGTACAGGAGCGCCAGCACCCCCATAAACAAAAAGAGCAGCAGGAGGTTGTTGAGCCAACGGCCCCGCTCCTGGCGCTCTGGTTCGGCAGTCGATGGGGACTTGCTGTCGTGTTCGGCCATGTGTCTGCCTTTCTGGGGTATCTCAGGTGAGCAGGTTGCGAGCGACGATCTTGATGGGTGTGGAGACGTCCTCTGTTCCCTCCAGCCACTGCCACAGCGGCTCGCGCAGCTCGGGTGCATTCTCGCCGATATCACCCAACGCCTGCCGGACGATCTGCACATCGCCTGCCTCGCCCCGCTCGATCTCGGATCGGATGCTCTCCAGGTGCACGTGCGCGCACTGTTTCAGCGCGCCCGGGAGTTCGCTCTCGTCAACCTGCGCGGCCAGGTCCTCAAAGGTCAACACCGGTATCTCCCGAGTCCCTTCGGCCGGTGGCGCTACGGCCTGCTTCGCCGCCGGGGCCTTTTTGCCACGCCCAATGACGATGACGCTGCTGTCGGAAATATCCTCACCGGTGATAAAGCCCTTGCCGACAAAGTCACCGTGCACTTTGGCTTTCTGTTCGCTGTCGTGGTTCATAATCACGCTCCTTAAAATGTCACCTGTCGCAAAGTAGATCTACAAAGGTAAGCGTACCCTCACGCACGACATTATAGCACAAGTCCACCGGTAACGCTACCTTTATCCCGGAATTTGACAGAACCGTCGGGGCGTGTTAACATTCACATCACAAGTGATTGAGGCATTGGAATTGACTGAACGCACCGCGGGCGGCGGCGCAGCCCAGCCGGTGTTCTGTTTGTCACACCCAAAAGCGCCTTTCCATACCAGTTGCCGGAGCGAAGTGATATGACTGAGACATTACGTATCGTACCCCTGGGCGGCCTGGGAGAAGTCGGCAAGAACATGATGGGCATCGAGTACGGCCGCAACATCCTCGTCATCGACGCGGGCATCATGTTTCCCGAATCGGACATGCTGGGGATTGACTACATCATCCCCGATTGGGATTACCTGCGTGACAAGAGAGACCAAGTGCGCGCGATCGTCATCACCCACGGGCACGAGGATCACATCGGCGGGCTGTCCCACTTCTTGCAAGAGTTCAACGTGCCGGTTTACGCCACCCGGCTGACCCGTGGCCTGATCGAGGTCAAGCTGAAGCAAAAGCGCATGCTGGAGCAATCAACGCTGCACACCTGCGCCCCCGGCGACGTCATCCAAATTGGTCCCTTCACGGTCGAGCCCTACCACGTCTGCCACTCCATCCCCGACGGGGTGGGCCTGGGCATCACGACGCCAGCGGGGCTGATCGTGCACAGCGGCGACTTCAAGTTCGACCACACGCCGGTAGATGGCTGGCCTACCGATTACGCCAAACTGGCCGAGTTCAGCGGCCGCGGCGTGCTGGCACTGCTCTCTGACAGCACCAACGCCGACCGCCCCGGCAACACCCTCTCCGAGGCGGTGCTGAACGACGCATTCCACCAGGTTATGCGCCAGGCACCGGGCCGGGTGATCGTCGCGACCTTCGCCTCCCTCATCTCCCGCATCCAGCAGGTGGTGGACGTGGCGACACGGAACAACCGCAAGATCGCCATCGCCGGCAGAAGCATGGTCGAGAACACCAAGATGGCCCGCGAATTGGGCTACCTCAACATCCCCGACGGCATGCTGGTGGCGCTGGACGAGATCAAAAAACTGCCAGCCCGCGAGGTCGTCATCATGGCGACCGGCACGCAGGGCGAACCGACGGCGGTCCTCAACCGGCTGGCGGTCGGGCGACATCGCTCACTGTACATTCAAGAGGGGGACACGGTGGTGCTCTCCTCGCACACCATCCCCGGCAACGAGGAACTGATCCATCGCGTCGTCAACCGCCTCTTCCAGAAGGGCGCGGACGTCTACTATGATCCCCTTGCGCCGGTGCACGTGTCGGGCCACGCCAGCCAGGAAGAGCAGAAACTGCTGATCAACCTGCTCCGCCCGCGCTTCTTCGTGCCGATCCACGGTGAACTGCGCCATCTCAAGCAGCACGGCAAGACCGCGCGACAGTTGGGCATCCCGGCCGACAACATCGCCGTCGTCGAAAACGGCTACGTGTTGTCCTTTGGCCAGCAGTTGGAGATCGGCGCGCGGGTGCCCGGCGGCTACGTCTTCGTGGACGGAGCGCGGGTGGGCGAGATCGGGCCGGCGGTGATGCGCGAGCGGGAGGAGCTGGGGCAGAACGGCTTTGTGATGTCCATCGTCCGCTACGATCGCCAGACGGGCCGCCCCGTGGGCCGTCCGCGCATCATCACGCGTGGCTTTATCTTTGTCCCCGGCGCGGAGGACCTGCTGGCCCAGGCCGCGGAGGTCACGCTGTCTGCCGCTTCGGCCAGGCCGGGAACCCCCCCAGCGGAGGTCGAAAAGCAGGTCCAGGCTGCGCTATCCAGGTTCCTCTACGAGGAGACCAAGAGCCACCCCACCGTGATCCCGGCGGTGACGGAGGTGTGATTCATCCCCCGTCGCTACACCCGCGCCCACGCCTGGGCGGCCAATTCCCGCGACCGGGCAGTGATGGCCTCCTCGTCCAGCGTGAGCAGCCGGCGGTCCCGCATGAGCGCCCGCCCGGCGCAGACGGTGGCCGTGATCGCCGACGCCTCGACGCCAAAGAGCAGGTGCCAGGGCAGATTGCCCGCCGTCAGCGGTGTCGTGGGCTGGTAGTCCAGGAAGACCAGGTCAGCAGCCGCGCCCTCGGACAGCTCCCCCAACCTCAGGTCAGGCCAGAAGACGCGTGCCAGGTCAGCGTTGTTGGCGTAGGCCAACTGCATCACCAGGTCACCCGGCATCGCCCGCGGATCGTGCTGCCACAGCTTGTGCACCAGGTAGGCGGCCTTCATCTCGGCGAACATCTGGTTAGAGAACCCGTCGTTGCCCAGGCCGACGTGGACTCCGGCATCGAGCATCGCCTCAACCGGGGCCACACCCACGCCATTGTTCATGTTCGAGCGCGGCTGGTGCGTGACCCACGTGCCGGTCTCCGCCAGCAACTCGATCTCGCGCTCGTCCACATGGACACAGTGGATGGCGATGGTGCGCGGGCCGAGGATGCCCGCGCCGTGCAACCGGTGGACGACGCGCTTGCCGGACTTGTGCAGCGAGTCCTCCTGGTCGGCCCCGTCCTCGGCGACGTGCACGTGGAACCCCAGGTCCAGGTCGCCTGCAGCGGCGACGCAGTCGGCCAACGTCTCGTCGGAGAGGGTCAGCGAGGCGTGCAGGCCGAAAGTCGCTGCAATCCAAGGTGCGGGACGTGCGACCTGGGCTTTTGCGAAACGCACGTTTTCGGCGATGCCGGCCCGGGCGCGCTCGGGGCCGTCCCGGTCGGTGACCTCGTAGCACAGACAGGACCGCAGCCCCGCCTCCTGCACTGCCCCGGCGATGACGTCGAGCGAGCCCTCGATGCCGTTCGGGCTGGCGTGGTGATCGATCAGCGTGGTCGTGCCATGGCGGATCGCGTCTACCAGGCAGACGAGCGTCGAGTAGCGCACGTCCTCCAACGTGAGGGCCTTGTCCAGCCGCCACCACAGCCGCTCCAATATCTGGGGAAAGTTGGTGGCCGGCTCACCGGGGACGGCCATCCCACGGGCGAACGCCCCGTAAAAGTGGGTGTGGGCACAGATGGAGGCCGGGAGTACCAGTTGACCGTCCACATCCCAGCGCTCGGCAGCGGGGAAACGCGTGGTCAGTTCGGCAGTGGTGCCGAGCGCGGCGATACGGTCCTTCTCGATCAGCAGCGCCCCATCCTCGATGAGGTCGGGCTCATCGCCCAGCGTGGCTAGACGGGCGTGCGTGATGAGACGTTTAAGCTTTAAAGTTTCTTCTGCCATCACCATTCCTCCCACCCTTTTCCCTATTTTAGCCCATTTGACCCGGCCTGTCCAATGCGCATCCCATCAACCCGAAACGATGCTGTAACACAAATGAAACTCATAGCATGCCACTTCGGAACTATAGTGACTTCAATCCATGGTCCCCTTCTTGAGAATGGCCTTCGCGTAACAAGCGAGGTCGGCCGCTTGCCAGTTTGGGACAAAGTGTGTAAACTATTACGTGCTTTCAGTGCCAGTACGTCACGCGCACGAGGGGGAATGACAATGAACCGAGAGGCCATCCAGAGATTGCTCGTTGCGTCAGGGCTGGCTATGATCCTTTTGTTCCTGGCAACTGGCACGGCCCCTCCGCTCCACGCTGCGCCGCCGTCGCAGCCCGCGGGTTCGCTTGGAGCGCTCCAGGCGACAGAGGGCCTGATGCCAGTGGCCCCGACTACGACGCCTGACACACCACTGCACACCCCGGCGCCGGCGACATCAACGCCAGCCGCAACACCCTCTCCTAGGCTCGCGCCAACGCCGACGAACACTCCCCCTCCTTCCCCACTCCAGTCTCCACTTGCCACCCCGACGCGGGCCAAGCTCTTAACTCCTACGCCTGCGCCGACTCAGACACCGACCCAGATCCCGACGCCGGCAGCGACCTTCACGCCCGTCCCGACGCCGGCAGCGACCTTCACGCTTGTCCCGACGCCGACTGTTCCCCCCACCCTCTCGCCGTTTGACGAAGCAATCACCCTGTTGGCCCAGAACCCGGTTTGGGTTGCGGCGATATGCCTGATCCCCTTGCTGGTCCTGGGCCTTGTGCTGGTCCTGTGGACGCTGTGGAGAGCGAGGCCGCGGCCAACGCCACCGCTGCCACCCGCCCCCGCCGGTCCATATCTGGAGAGCACTGCTACCCCCGGGGGCCAGGGCCGCCTCCACCTGAAGCCGGAGGGTGTCACGATCGGGCAGGCACCGGAGAATGACCTGGTGGTCGCCCAGGATCTTCCCGGCTGGGAAACGGTCTCCCGCCGCCACGCCCGCATCTATGCGCAGGCCGGCCACTGGATCGTCGAGGATCTTGGCTCAACGAACGGCATCTACGTCAATGAAAGACGCACCGGGCGGAACCTGCTGCGCGATGGCTGGCGCCTTGGTGTCGGCGGAGTAGAGTTCGTCTTCCACGCCAGCACAGGGGAGGAGCGACAATGAAATGTCCAAGCTGCGGCTACGAAAACCGCAAGCGCGCTCGTTTCTGCCAGGGTTGCGGCGCAGCGCTGGAGGGAGAGTCGATCACCCGCCCCCTGCCGGCGGCCAGCGTGGCCTTCGCTCCTCTGCCGGAAGGCGCATTGCTCCACGATGGTCAATACGAGGTCGTGGAAGTGCGCACCACCAACGAGCGCTTGAACGTCTACGTGGCGGAGGATACTGCCCTGGTCCGGCCGTGTCCCAACTGCCAGACGGAGGTGTCCGACGCACAGGAACAGTTCTGTCCCTCGTGCGGAGCCGACCTCTCCGGCATTGAGCCGCTATACCTTCGTTACCGGATACAGGAAAGCGCCGACGAGCAAGCCTTTGCGGTAGAGGCCCAGTTGCTGGGCATGGACCTGGAGCATGCTGGCTTGCTGTTGCCTCGCGAGGTCTTTGTAGAAGCCCCGTACGGCCCGCCCCGCCACTACATGGTGGAGCCAGAGTTCTCGCCGCCGCTGGCGACCTCGCTGTCTGTGCCTCAGGGGCTCAACCAGGTCCTGGGATGGGGTATATCGCTGGCCCAGGCGTTGGATCACCTGCACCGCCACAACGTCACGCTGGGCGAGGTCGTCCTGAACCACGTCGCTATAGCAGGGAAGCAGGCGCTCTGGACGCACCTGGGCACAGCCCACGTCGCCTCGCCGGCGCCCCATGCGATGGCAACGAGTGACTTTGCCCAGGACGTGCAGGGGCTCGGAACAGTGCTCGTCTATCTGGCGACCGGTGAGCAGCAGGCCGCCCAGGTCGAACTGCCCGAGCAGGCGGCGGCGACCTTCTCCCAGGCGCTCACCACGCCGACGACGCTAACCGCCGCCGCCTTCGCCACGGCGCTCGACGCCGCGCTTCAGGAGCTCCGCCGCCCGACCAGCGTCATACTCGTCGTCGGCCGCCGGACCGACGTGGGACAGGAACGCGCGCTGAACGAGGACAGCCTGCTGACGCTGGACGTTGCTTCGGTGTTCCGCTCCGCCAGTGTGCCGGTGGGCCTGTTTGCCGTTGCCGACGGGATGGGGGGACACGAGGCCGGCGACGTCGCCAGCCGACTGGCGATTCAGGCGATCGCACGGCGGGTAGCCAGCGGGGTGTTACCCCCCGCCGTCGCCGGCGAGCCCCTGCCCAACGCCCGCCAGTGGCTCACGGCCACCGCGCTGGCCGCCAACCGGGCCGTCTACGACCACCGCAAGTCCGCAGGGACCGACATGGGCACCACGCTGGTGATGGCAATCGTCGTCGGCGACGTAGCGACGATCGCCAACGTCGGAGATAGTCGCGCTTATCTACTCGACGAGGCTGGGATCGTTCAGATCACCACCGATCACTCGTTGGTCGAGCGTCTCGTCGCCACAGGACAGCTCACGCCAGAGGAAGCCGCCCATCACCCGCAGAGAAACATCATCTACCGGGTCATGGGCGACAAGCCCCAGGTGGAGGTCGACCTGTTCGAGCGGCGGCTGGCTCCGGGCGAGGCCCTGCTCTTTTGCTCCGACGGGCTGAGTGGGATGGTGCCAGACAGACAGATCTGGCAGATCTGGCACACGTCCACATCACCCCAGGACGCCTGTGACCGGCTGGTCGAAGCAGCGAACCAGGCCGGGGGAGAGGACAACGTCACGGTCGTGATCCTGCAAGTAGTGGGATAAAAGTACAAGGAGGCGCTCAAGCGCCTACTACGAACCCATTTGACATGCTGGCAGTTCTTTGCGCTCATAGTGAATTCTAGTAAATGTCTCACTTTTCCTTAACAACATGTGGACAGAAGTATGTTACGATGATGAGACGAATCGGCTGCGTGAGGCCCTGAACGGTTAGATTGTGGCCAGCGCGCCGGATTTGTCAGTGGGTAGACTGAGAGAACTGATTCAAGATTGCAGATTGCAGATTGCAGATTGCAGATCGCAGGTTGCAGATTGCGGATGCAAGCGGAGGAAAGCTATGCCCGTATGCCCAAACTGTGGTTCGCAACAGCCCGACGGGGTTGCTTTTTGCGATGATTGTGGCGCCAAGCTGGAAGAAACAGCAGCGGCAGCAGCACTATCGGCTGCCACCCCAGCACCGCCCGCTCCCACCGCCATCGCGACGACCTGCCCTGTCTGTGGCGCACCGGTGACGCCGGGTGAGGCTTTCTGCGATAACTGTGGCGCAGCCTTGGGCCCGGCGGCAGTCCCCACCCCAGCAACGGCCGCCACGTTGACCTGCGCCGCCTGCGGTGCCCGACTGGAGCCAGGTAGCAACTTTTGCGACATGTGCGGCGCACCGGTGAGCGGTAGCATGCCGCCGACACTACCCGCACAGCCGCCACCAGCCGCTCCTGCTCCCCCACCAGCCCAGCTCGCCGGCGCCACCGTTCAGCACCGCCTGGTCGTACAGGGCACCGACGCTACGCTACCCTTCCCAGCCGGCAAGACCGAGGTCCTCATCGGGCGGGAGGATGTGGCCAGCGGCGTCTTCCCCGACATCGACCTGACCGGCCACGGCGCGGACGAAGGAGGAGTTTCCAGGCGACACGCACGCGCCTTCCTGCAGGGCAACCAGGTCTTTATCGAGGACCTGAACAGCACCAACTACACCTATGTCAATCAGCAAAGGCTGACGCCAGGGCAGCCCCATCCGCTCAACGACGGGGACGAGGTGCGCCTTGGACGGGTGAAACTCACCTTTCACTCCGCGTAGACGGAATGGATGCGATCCCCGGAGCGATTGCAGGTTATTTTATCTTTGTGTCATATCGGAGCTAAACTCTATGCATCATTTCTGTCATCTCTGTGGCAACGAGTTGGAAAACCCCCAGGCACATTTCTGTCCGGCATGTGGATCCCAACTGGTTCCCGCTGCTCCACCCAACGCAGGAGACGGAGGGCAACCTCGCCTCGTCATCCGCGCGCCGGGGCAGCCGCTACGAGAAATCCCCCTGGAGCGGGCGACGTTCGCCATCGGTCGCCGGCCAGACAACGACATCGTCCTTCCACCCAACTATGTCTCCGGCTGCCACGGCCGGCTGGAGCGGCAGGGGACAGCGTGGCACTATGTAGACCTCGGCAGCACGAACGGCACGTTCTTCAACGGTCAGCGCGTGCAGAGCGCGACCTTGCACGACGGCGACATCCTGCGCATCGGCGACCCCCATGGAAACTCGGTCAGCCTCGCTTTCCACGCCACCGGCGAGACACAAGCGCCGGCCCCCACCGCCGGTACGATCCACATGGGTGCCACGGCGCTGGGCATGGAGACGTCACTCCACATCGGACGCAATCCCCAGGCCGACATTCCCCTTCAAGCACCGGTCGTCTCCTGGCACCACGCCCGTCTCGACCGTACCCCGCAGGGTCACGTTCTCACCGACCTCAATAGCACCAACGGCACGTTCGTGAACGGCCAACGCCTGGTACGTCCCCATCCACTGCAACAGGGGGACGTGGTGCAGATCGGCCCCTTCAGGCTGGTATACGAGCCGACCGGCTTCCAGCAGTACACGTCCGCTGGCGGCGTGCGGCTGGATGGGGTACAACTGACGCGGGAGGTGGGGCGCGGGGATCACAGGAAGCGTATCCTCAACGACATCAACATATCCGTCTACCCCCGCGAGTTCATCGCGCTGGTGGGCACCAGCGGCGCAGGTAAATCGACGCTCATGATGGCGCTAAACGGATTCACCCGCGCTGACGGACAGGTATTGATCAACGGAGACGACCTGTACAGCCACTTTGACCTGTACCGTACGATGGTCGGCTACGTCCCACAGGATGACATCATCCACAGAGACCTGACCGTCGCGAACGCGCTCCGCTACGCGGCCCGGCTGCGGCTTCCGCCGGACACGTCCGAGCAGGAGATCGAGCAGCACATCAACCAGGTGCTGCAGCAGGTGGAGATGGTCGCCCAGAAAGACCAGGTCGTGAGCAGCTTGAGCGGGGGACAGCGCAAGCGGGTCAGCATCGCCGCCGAGTTGCTGGCCGAGCCCCACCTGTTCTTCCTCGACGAGCCCACCTCCGGGCTGGACCCAGGCCTGGAGAAGAAGATGATGCACACGATGCGCCGTCTGGCCGATGGCGGGCGGACGATCGTCCTGGTGACCCACGCCACAGCCAACATCGTCCAGTGCGATCACGTCTGTTTCCTCTCCCAGGGCCGTATGGTCTACTTTGGGCCGTCGCAGGAGGCGCTCCAGTTCTTTGGCGTGACGAGCGGAGATTTCGCCGACATCTACGCTCAACTGGACGACCCCGACCCTCAGGTGGCACGGCAGAGAGCAGCCGAGTGTGAGGAAAAGTTCAAACACTCAACGTATTACCAGCAATACGTCGCTGACCGGCAGCGCGCGCTCCCCCAGGTCCAGCAGGACGCAAGCAGGACCGCGTCGCGGAGTCGTCCCAGGGTCAGCGTGATACGCCAGTTTCTTGTCCTCACCCGTCGCTACCTGGACCTAGTGTTGCGGGACAAACTGCTTCTATCCGTGCTGATGGTCGTGATGCCCATCATTGGAACACTGGTACTGCTGGTTTCGGATGCCAACTGGCTGGTGGGCAACCCAGTGGCCGAGATCGAGAGCCAACTGGCGGCCGACCTGGCAGCCGGAGAGAGCAGCGCGACCTACGCGGTCGTCGGCAACAGCCAGGTGCTTTTGTTCATCATGGCACTGGCATCGGTCTTGTTGGGGCTGTTCGCCTCCGTCTACGAGATCGTGAAGGAATGGTCCGTCTATCAGCGGGAGCGCATGGTCACGCTGCGCATCCTGCCCTACATCGCCTCCAAAGTAGTCGTGCTGGGCATCTTTGCGCTGGTGCAGTGCCTCCTGCTCATGCTCGTAATCAACCTCAAGGTGGATTTCCCCAAGGAAGGGATCATCCTCCCAGCGCCGGTGGAGATGTACATCACGCTGGTCCTGGCGACGGTGGCGGCTGTCCTGATGGGGTTGCTCATCTCCGCCATCGTGCCCAACCTCAACACGGTGATCTACTTTGTGTTCCTGGTGCTGTTCTTCCAACTGATCTTTGCTGGCGTCATGTTCGAGCTGCCAGGCGTCAGCGTCAAGTTCTCCGGCCTGACGCTCACCCGCTGGACGATGGAGGCGCTGGGCACGTCGGCAGACATGGAGTCGTTGAACAGCCTCACCCGCACCCGTTTCCAGCCCGACCCAGTCACGGAGGAGGTCTCGATGGACGTCGAGAAGCCCGACGATACTTGGGAGCCGGTGACGGTGGTGACGACCACCCAGGAGATCCAGGTGCCTGTTCAGCCGGGCATCACCCGAACCGTGCCCATCTCCGTCCCAGAAGTGACCGTGAACGAATTGGTCACCGTCACAGAGACGGTCACGGAGACGTTCACCGTCGAACCGGATCCGATGGACGTGATCAACGAGCAGGAGTTTCACATCCAATACACACGCACACCAGAGCACCTGTGGTGGAGCTGGTTGATCCTGGCCGGATTCGGACTGGTGTTCGGCCTCGCGACGGCGATCGTGCTAAAGCGGAAGGACGTGGGATAATCAAGAAAAGGCCAGTGGAACGGAGTGAGATATGACGCTTGCAACCGGACAAATCCTGCAAGACCGTTACCGCATCGTCTCGATGCTGGGCCAGGGCGGTATGGGGGCCGTCTACCGCGCCTGGGACATGCGCCTCGACGTGGTGATGGCGCTCAAGGAGATGGTTCCGCAGCCGGGCCTGGACTCTCAGACCCTGGCCGAACTGCGCCGCCAGTTCCAACAGGAGGCCGTGGTTTTGGCTCGCCTGCACCATCCTCACCTGGTGCGGGTGACCGACTTTTTCGAGGAAGGTGGCAGCGCCTACCTGGTGATGGACTTTGTCGAGGGCGAGAGCCTGGACCAGCGCATCGAGCGAGAGGGCTCGCTGCCGGAGGCACAGGTGCTGGAGTGGGCGGACCAGTTGCTGGGCGCACTGGCGTACTGCCATGCGCAAGGGGTGATCCACCGCGACGTGAAGCCGCAGAACGTGGTCATCCGTCCCGACGGGGAGGCCACGCTGGTGGACTTTGGGCTGGTGAAGCTGTGGGACCCCCACGACCCGCGCACCCGGACGGCGATGCGGGGAATGGGCACGCCAGAGTACGCCCCACCGGAGCAGTATGACACACAGATGGGGCACACCGACCCTCGCAGCGACGTATATAGCCTGGGGGCGACGATTTACCACGTCCTGACCGGCCAGGCTCCGCCGACGGCGACGATGCGGATCGCCAGCCCAGGCACATTCCAGCTCCCCCGGGCATTGAACCCGCGCCTTTCGCCCACGACGGAGGCAGCCGTGCTGCGGGCGACGGAGCTGGCCGTCGACAATCGCTTTGCCACGGCCCAGGACATGGCAGCAGCGCTGCGTGGCGAGGCTCCGCCAGTTGGACCAGCGCCTGCGGGGACGAAGGTGATACCGGGAGTCCAACCGGTTTCGGCGGCTGGACCAACCTATGACTCCATGCGGGCGATCCCGGCAGCACAGCCGGCCCCACCAGCCCGACGTAAGCCCGTGCCCGCGTGGGCCTGGGTGGTGGGAGGGGGCATGCTCGCGCTGGCGGCCGGGTTGATCGCGATGACGGCCATCGTAAAGCCCTGGACGAATTGGGGCAGCGGCCCCACTCCCACGTCACGGGTGGCAGCCACAGCGGTTGCCGCCGTGCTGGAAGCGACAGAGACAGCTACGCCGTCGCCCTCCCCCTCGCCGACGAGGGCAAGTCCCACCCCGAGCCCCACGAGCACGCCCACGCGAACACCGACGCGGACGCCACGCCCCACGAGCACGCCCAAGCGCACGCCGAGTCCCACGCCAACACCCAAAGCGCCCACGACACCCACAGCGGTTCCCACCTCCCGGGCACCGACACGCACCCCTGCGGCCACAGCACCTCCGCCCTCCGGTGCCTTGATCACCTTCGAGCAGTGGCCTGCATGGCAACGGGGTGACCAGCCCTACGGAGAACTGACGCAGAGCCAGGAACAGGCCCGGTCGGGCCGCTACTCCGCCAAACTGCGCTATAACTTTCCGGCGGCTGGCGATGACTATGTCGTCTTCGTCCACCCAATGAGCCTGGCCGGGCAGCCGAATACAATCGGAGCCTGGGTGTACGGCGACGGGTCCGGCCATTATGTCAACGTTTGGGTTCAGGACGCGCAGAATGAAATGTGGTCGGTCCACCTGGGGCAGGTGGGCGGTGCACGCTGGCAACAGATGGCGGGCACGCTGGCTCCCAACCTTCCCTGGCCTTCGGGCCACGTATCTGGACCCGACAACGGGGTGGTAGACTACCCGGTTCGCTTTCACGCGCTGGTGGTGGACCGGCCTGGAAGTGGCCCCCAAAGCGGTCAGATCTACATCGACGACGTCTCGGTCTGGCGAAGCGAGACAGCGCCGACGCCCCCGCCAGCAACAGCGGTCCCGGCCACACCTGCCGGTGGAGCAGTACCCACGACGGTCACCGGTGAGCCGCCGGTCAGCGCCGGCCCGCTGGACTTTCCCACGCCCAGTCAACTGGATGGCTGGGAGGCCATAGAGGGCGGCCACCGGGCCACGATCATCGTCCACATCAGCGGCGGTGCTCCCCCCTTCATGATCTACCACGACACGGACGTGTTCGTAACCGATCAGCGGGATTATCCGATCAAGTTCAGGGTGGGCGGATGTGCAATCATTCACTCGATCACCGTCGAGTCGGCTGACGGACAGAGCGTCACTCACGACTACTATATCCGAGCCCCAGGCTGCGACTGAGATGCCCACCCCGTGAGCCGCCGATGCAGTGGCTTCGCGCACGGCGGCAAGGAGCAGGCGCTTATGACGCCGGCCGGTGGGAAGGGCAGTGAGGAATAGCCAGGCACGCAGTTCCAGATACTGCCACCTGTGCGGCCGCCGTCTGTGGAGAGGCGGCTGGGTCTATGCACCCAGCGGCGTGCCGGATGGGCAGGCCCTCGTCGTCTGCCGCCGCTGTCAGGAGACAGCGCCGCGCTGCGACGTCTGCGGTTTGCCGATGGAAGCCAATCACGTACGCCTGCCCGACGGCCGGCGCACCTGCACCCGCTGTCACCAGACCGCTGTTTACGATCCGGCGCGGGGCCAGGCGCTCTTCGAGCGCGTGGCCCGCGTCGTCACCGATCAACTGGGACTGGGACTCAACGTCGGCACCGCCTTCACGCTGGCGGATCACCAGCACCTGCAGCGGCTGGTGACGGAGGCATCGCCCGCCATCCACGATGACCCGGACAGGGTGGTCGGGCTCTTTGTGCGCAGAGGGCACAGGCGGGTGATGTACGTCGTCTCCGGCCTGCCGCAGATATTGCTCATCCAGACCGTCGCGCACGAATGGGCGCACGCCTGGCAGGGAGAGAACTGCCCGCTGCTCCGCGATCCGCTCATACGCGAGGGGTTTGCCGAGTGGGTGGCGTACAAAACGTTGCAGACGATGGGGGCATCCAAAAAGATGGCGCTGATGGAACAGCAGGATGGTCTATACGGACAAGGGCTGTGCAAGATGCTGGAACTGGAACGGCATGGTGGACTATCCGGCGTGCTGGCCTTCTGCCGGCGAGCGGAGTGACGCAGGCGATGGCTGAAGCGCTGAGCTTGACCTGCACAGTGAACACGCCCGCGCTGCCCGTGACCAGCAGCCAGCGCCTGGTCTACCTGCTGTTGGAGGTGGGCGGAGGCACTGGATCTAGATCGCTGCCGGTCAACCTCGCGCTGGTCGTGGACGTGAGCGAATCCATGCACATCCGCCTGGCAAGCAATGCACAGTTCAAGGAACTGGCCCGGACAGGAATGCTGCAGGAGGTGCTGGTGGACGGCGTGCCAGCCTGGCAGTCGACGGACATCCCCGACGAGGTGCTGGCTCGTCTGCCGCGCAAGATCGACCGCGTCAAGGACGCGCTCCGGGCAGCCGTCGAGCAACTTCGCCCTGGTGACCGCTTCGCGCTGGTCGCCTTCGCCGGACAGGCGATCACGCTCATCCCCAACACTGCCGGTGCCAAAAAACGCCGTCTGCTCGACGTAGTCGATGGACTGGACAGGTTGCAACTGGGGGACGACACGTACATCGGACGGGGGATGGCGCTGGGTTTTGAAGAGTTACGGCAGGGCACGTCCCCCGGCCGGGCCAATCGACTGCTCGTGCTGACCGACGGCTTCACGCTGGACGAGAGCGAGTGCCGCGCGTGGGCCATCCGCGCTCGCCAGGCCGGGGTCCCCATCAGCACGATGGGATTGGGGGGCGAATTCAACGAGGATCTGATGATCCCCATCGCCGACCAGACCGGCGGCGAGGCACACCTGCTGGAGAATCCCGAGGACATCCCGGCTGCGTTCGCCGAGGAGCTGCAGCGGGCGCAGGCGGTGCGTTACCGCAACCTGGAACTAAAGCTGCGTCCCTCCCAGGGCATCGCCGCGCGTGCTGTCTACCGCGTGCGCCCCTCCATCGCACCGCTGGAAGTGATCGACGAGGGCGGCAGTTACACCTTCCCGCTGGGCGACCTGGTGGCGGGAGAGGAACCAGCCGTGCTGCTAGAGTTGCTGGTGCCGCCGCGACAGGCGGGCGTCTACAGGCTCGTCCAGGCCCTCCTGGCTTGCGACGACCCGGCTGGCGGCCTGGCCGGCCTCAAAACACGGGCCGACGTGGTGGTCGAGTACACACCCGACCCTACCCAGGCGGCGCAGGTCGTGCCCCGGGTGATGCACATCGTCGAGGCGCTGAGCGCCTACAAGTTGCAGCACCGCGCCCAGGCTGACCTGGAGGCGGGGGACGTAGCCACAGCGACGCGCAGACTGCGGGCCGCCGCAACCCGATTGCTCGACATGGGCGAGGAGAAATTGGCCGCCGAGGTGGCACAACAGGCGGCGGATCTGGAACAGCGTGGACAGGCCGATCCACGACGGACGAAGAAACTCCGCTACGAGACGCGGAAGTTGACGCAGAAACTTGACGAAGACAGGAGCGACTGAAGTCGCCACTACGAACCTGACGAAGACAGGAGCAACCAGAGTCGCCACTACGAACCTGACGAAGACAGGAGCAACCAAAGTTGCCACTACGAACCTGGCCCCTCGGTGCTGTACTGTGGCGTGTTCAGGGTCCTGGTGGTAAAATAGACTGGTAACCGGGAACCGGCCCAGGCCCGTGGGGTGGTTCCCGACGAGATCAACAGGGAAGTCATCACAGAATTTCTGCCTCAGTGAGGTGAAACATGCCACTTGATACGGGTGAGATGCTCGGAGAGCGCTATAGGATCGTCAAATTGCTGGGCCAGGGCGGGATGGGAGCGGTCTACCGCGCCTGGGACACGCGGCTGAACCGGCCCGTCGCACTCAAAGAGATGATCCCTCAGTCCGGCCTCGACGTCAACATGCTGTCCCAATTGCGCGGACAGTTTCAGCAGGAGGCGCAGGTGCTGGCCACGCTCGCCCACGCCAACCTGGTGCGCGTCACCGACTACTTCTCCGGGGACGGCAACGAATACCTGGTGATGGACTTTGTCGAGGGGGAGAGCCTGGCCGATCGCATCCAACGCGAGGGGGCACAGTCGGAGAAGCAGGTGCTCGCGTGGGCCAGGCAGTTGCTCGACGCGCTGGCCTACTGCCACGGGCAGGGCGTGATCCATCGCGACATCAAGCCACAGAACATCATCGTCACGCCCGAAGGTCGAGCTGTGCTGGTTGACTTTGGGCTGGTAAAGCTATGGGACCCGCAGGACCCGCGCACGCAGACGGTGATGCGCGGGGCGGGCACGCCAGAGTACGCCCCGCCGGAGCAGTACGATATGGGCCTGGGCCACACGGACCCTCGCTCCGATATCTACAGCCTGGGCGCGACGCTCTACCACGCGCTCACCGGCCAGGTGCCACCCACGGCGACGCAGCGCATGGCCAGCCCGACCACCTTCGTACCACCGAGCCGCGTCAACGTGGGCGTCACCCCAGCTACCGAGGCCGTCGTCCTCAAGGCACTGCAGATCGCCATGGATGATCGCTTCCAGAGCGCAGAGGAGATGGCGCAGGCGCTGGGGGGTGAGGCACGCCCTCCTCTTGTCGCGCCTATCCGTGGCCAACTGGAGGACAGGCAGGTGACGCCCACAACCGTGATAGAGCCCTCCGCGAAACGCAAACCGGGCATCTTGCTAGGCCTGGGCGGCGCAGGCCTGGCAGTTGTCGGGCTGCTGTGCCTGGTGGCGGCAGCAGGCGCCGTCCTGATCGGGCTATTCGTCATGGGTGGCGACAACGGCGGCGGCACGACGCCTACCGCGCCCCTTCTGGCCACCCCGGCCGCTCTCGTCACCAACACCCCTGTACCGGAGATCGGCGACATCCTGTTTGAGGATGACTTTGAAAGCCCTGCCTCGGGCTGGGAGATCGGCGAGTATGAGACAGGCAGTGTGGGCTACGAACGTGGCGTCTACGTCGTCACCTCCCTCGGCCATAACGACACGATGTGGGGCACGGCGAACCGCTCGTTCGACGATGTGGTCGTCGAAGTGGATGCCACCCAGGTGTCGGCCGGCCCTGCCAACGACAATGACTACGGAGTGGTGTGCCGGGAGCAAGGTAACGGCGACGGATACCATCTGCTCATCTCCGGAGACGGCTTCTATGCGATCGTCAGGTCTGAAGGGGGAAGTTTCGAGTGGCTGGTGGATTGGACAGAGTCGAACGCCATCAACCAGGGAAATGCGACCAACCGGATACGGGGGGTGTGTGATGGTTCCACGCTGACGCTGTTCGTCAATGGGCAGCGCCTGGCGACGGCCGAGGACGGCACGTTCACCAGCGGAGACATCGCGCTCACGGCGACATCCTACGAGGATGGTCCGACCGAGGTCCACTTTGACAATCTGACGGCGCGTACCCCCTGAGCGGATTGGAGATGGGTCACCGAGGCGAGGCTGCCATGATCACCTGTCCTGACTGTGGCGGACAGAACCGGCCTGCGGCGAGGTTCTGCAGACACTGCGGCGTCGAACTCTCGTTCACGCGCGCCGCACCGCAACCCCCTTCACCGGCAGCGCCCCAGGCCGTCGAGCGGCTGACGCCACTTGAGCGTGGCAGCATCCTCATCGATCCCCAAAAAGCCCGGCGACGGTACGGCATCGTGACGGCAGCGCTGATCATCGGGGACGTGGCAACCGTCGCCAACGTCGGCGACAGCCGCACCTACCTGCTGCGCGACGGACAGTTGGAGCAGATCACGCGGGACCATTCACTGGTGGCCGGGCTGGTATACGCCGGTATCATCGGCCCAGAGGAAGTGCGCACGCATCCCCAGCGCAACCAGATCTACCGCTGCCTGGGACATAAGCCAGATATAGAGGTGGACGTCTTTACGCGACAACTACAGGCCGGTGACGTCTTGGTGCTGTGCTCAGATGGACTGTGGGAAATGGTGACAGACGCCGAGATTCAGCGCATCATCGCAGACACACGCAGCCCGCAGAAGGCGTGCGATGCGCTGGTTGCAGCGGCCAACCACGCAGGCGGGCAGGACAACATCGGGGTGATCGTGGTGGAGATGGAGTGATGGCCTGTTTTGCGCAAATCGCGGACAGGGGTATAGTTAACCATAGATTCACTCACTCATCGTCCCGGACGAGCAGTCGACAGTTCACACGGAGCCTTGAAAAATGAGCGATTGGAGCGGACAAACGATCGGGGGGTACGAGATCGCCGAGGAGATCGGGCGGGGCGGGATGGCGGTCGTCTACCGGGCATATCAACCCCAACTGGAGCGCTGGGTGGCCGTCAAGGTACTGCAGCCCACAGGAGCCAGCGGCGAGGAGTTTCTAGCCCGTTTTCGCCGCGAGGCCCGCGCGATCGCCGCGCTGCGGCATCCCAACATCCTGACCATCTACGACTATGGGGAGGAGGAGGGCATCGCCTACATCGTCATGGAATACGTGCCTGGCGGTACACTCAAGGCCCGCCTGATTGGACAACCGATGGACTGGCCGGACGTGGCGCCGCTGGTCATCCCGGTGGGCCGCGCGCTGGCATACGCGCATTCGCAGGGGATCGTGCACCGCGACGTAAAACCAGCCAACGTCCTACTGCCCCGCCCCGACTGGCCGCTGCTGGCCGACTTTGGGCTGGTCAAACTGATAGGCCATCAGCGGGGCATCACCAGGCCTGGCATAAGCATCGGCACACCGGCCTATCTCTCCCCCGAACAAGCCGCCGGTGAGGACATCGATCATCACAGTGACATTTATGGCCTGGGCATCGTCTTGTACGAGCTGCTGACCGGCCATATTCCCTTCGAGGCCAAGTCGCCGATCGACATGATGATCCAGCGGATGCAAGAACCTCCCACTCCTCCCCGTCGCCTTGACCCGCGCATCTCGCCTGCACTGGAGGTGGTGATCCTGCAGGCGCTGGCCCGGGATCCGGCGGCGCGTCACCCCACCATGGAGGCGTTGGTGAACGACCTCTCACGGTTGCCAGGGGCCACCGGCCGCCCTATCTCTACCCCCTCCCAGGCCGCCGCGCCAGCCAGCACGACAACCCGTCTCGGCACTCTCTCGCCGGCGGCCGGTCCTCGCCTGGTCGTCACAGGCACCGGAGCGACGTTGCATCTGCCACAACAGGGGGAAGTGCTGGTCGGCCGGGCTCATCCCCTCGCCACCCCGCAGCCTGACGTGGACCTGGGACCACACGGCGGCGGCCAGGCAGGTGTCTCACGGCGCCACGCCCGGCTGCTGTACTGCCCTGAGGGCTGGCTGTTGGAGGATTTACACAGCACCAACGGCACCTACCTCAATAGCACACCGGTGCAGCCTGGACAGCCGGTCCGCGTGTGCACCGGAGACATTATTCGCTGCGCTCAGTTGACGTTGGTATTCTACGAACGGTGAACCAAAGAGGCCATCCATGCTGACAACTGGCACCATCCTGCAAGATCGCTATCGCATCGTCTCGCCGCTGGGTCAGGGGGGGATGGGTGCAGTCTACCGCGCCTGGGACACGCGGCTCAACGTCCCCGTCGCGCTCAAAGAGATGACCCCCCAGCCGGGGCTCGACCCCCAGACACTGGCCCAACTGCGCCAGCAGTTCCAACAGGAGGCCTTGGTGCTGGCCCGCCTGAATCATCCCCACCTGGTCCGCGTCACCGATTTCTTCGAGGAACATGGCAATACCTACCTGGCGATGGACTTTGTCAAAGGGGAGAGCCTGGCCGACCGCATCACCGGGCAGGGTCCACTGCCGGAGTGGGAGGTGCTGGCCTGGGCCGGGCAACTGTTGGACGCACTGGCCTACTGCCACGCGCAAGGGGTACTCCACCGCGACATCAAGCCCCAGAACGTCATCATCCAGCCCGACGGGCAGGCGGTGCTGGTGGACTTTGGACTGGTAAAGTTGTGGGACCCCGGCGACCCGCGCACAAAGACGGCGATGCGGGGGATGGGGACACCAGAGTACGCTCCGCCGGAGCAGTACGAGACCGAGATGGGACATACCGACGCCCGCAGCGACATCTACAGCCTGGGAGCGACGCTCTACCACGCGCTGGCCGGCCAGGCACCGCCGACGGCGACGCTGCGCATGGCAACCCCGGAGCGGTTTGTGCCGATGCGAACACTGAACCCAAACACCAGCGCGACGACGGAGACGGCGGTGCTCCGGGCAATGGAGTTGGCTCGTTCGCAGCGCTGGCATAGCGCCGATGACATGGCGGCAGCGCTGAGGGTCTCTGCCTCCTTAGCCTCGGGCCAACCTCCGGAACACGTTGCCCCGACCGCGCCCCGGCACGAAAAGACCAGAGTGATACCCGCTGCGCAGCCATCCGCAACCCCGGCCCGCCGCCGCGTGCCCACGTGGGCGTGGGTGTTGGGCGGCCTGGCCGTGATTGTGCTGTGCGTGGCGATGGTCGGGCTGCGTGCGGTAGTCGTGCGGCGGGCCCGGGCCGTCGCGACGGCCCAGGCACGGGCAACTGCAACAGCCCAATCGCAGGCGGCGGCCACGATGCGGGCCCAGGCGACGATCACAGCGCAGGCCCGGGCGACGGCAACCGCACAGGTTGCCCAGGCAACAACCATGGCCCAATTGCAGGCGACGGCGACCGCGCAGGCTGCCCAAGCGACCGCTACGGCGCAGGCTGCCCGGGCGACCGCTACGGCACAGGCCCAGGCAGCGGCTACCGCGGTGGCCGACGTCAGCGATGTGCCCGCGGTAGCTTCGGACTGGCCCGTCGTCCTCAGCGACCCGTTCGGCCCGAACGTCAACGATTGGCCTGTTGGCGACTACAGCGATGAACGGGTGACAGGGAATCGACTGGTCACCGGCGGCACGTATCGTTGGCAGGCGGAGGCGCTCGACGGCGTCATATGGTGGTCGATGCCTGACATCGCTTCAGTCTCCGACTTTTACCTGACGGCAGAGGCCAGGCGGGTCAGCGGAGTCGAGGACGGCCAATACGGTGTGATACTCAGAAGGGCCGATCGTGATAATTACGGCCTCTTCAAGATAGAAGACAGCCAGTATTTCAAGTTCTCCGTGCGGCACGAGGGGGAATGGGAGACTGTGATCGACTGGGCGGAGGCCTCCGCAATCCGTCCAGGTGAGGTGAATCGGCTGACGGTCATCGCAGAAGGGTCACACTTTACCTTCTACATCAACGACGAATACGTGGGCGAGGCTGACGACGACCGGTTGACCCGTGGACAATCCGGCCTGGCGATCGAGCTCCTCGACGCCGGCGACGCGGCCACATTCGAGTTCGACAACTTTGAGGTGCGCGCACCGTAGAGACTTCTCGAGGTCCGCGATGAGATGCCCAAGATGCGGCGACGAAAACCGCCCCGAGGCCCGCTTCTGCAAGCAGTGCGGGCAGTCGCTGGGAGCACAGGCTGCGTCGCCGGAACCCCCGACGATCCCGGGGACCGTCTGCCCGGCCTGTGGGGCGACCGCCAGGCCTAGAGCCCGCTTCTGCCCACGCTGCGGCAGGTCGCTCCTGGCCGAGCCGTCGCCAGCGCCCGCCCCTCCTGCCCCGCCGCCCACCCAGCCGCCACGCGCTCCCGCACCAACTGCCCCCGAGCGCCGCTCCTCACGCCGGCTGTGGTGGGTGGGATGCATTCTCGTGTTCGTGTGCATCGCGGCCCTCGTGACGATCGCCGTGGTGTTCGGGCCGAAAATCATCGGCACTGACGAAAGGAGCGCTGCACCGGGAGCCCCTGCGCTGGTGCCGACGACCGAAACGCCTTCGATCCCGGCCTTTGGTGCACAGGCCAGCATCGTCGCCTCTGCCGCCGAACTGCAGGCGGGCGAACCGGTCACGGTCACCGTCGCCGTCACCAACGCCGGGCAGGTGACCTTTGGCAGCCTGCGCTACCAATTGCTAGGGGGGTGGGAATCGTACCTCAGGATGAAAACGAACGCGGTCGTGGAGCACGAGCTGGACGTGGCACCCGGTCGGAGCGACGCGGCCATCTTTGTGCTGGAGGCGGTGCAGGCTGGCACGGCCCATCTCCAGGCCAACGTCACGGTGAAGACACGGGAGGAGCCGCCCTCGGTAGAGCCGGTTTCGTCGGAGGATTTCGTCGAGATCTCGGTCGTCCAGTAGATGGATATGTGTTCAGCACGGCATGCGAGCGACGACGATGAAAGGTCCGCACGAGATCATTGACCGTCTTTCACTCGCTGAGAACAAGATTTTAGGAAATACCTGATATTTCTTTGACGCCACGTGAACGACCATGTGCTACGATGGGGCGGCGCAACCAACTGGGGCAGGTACGCCCCAAGGTGTCTGGCACCTCCTAGCCGGGTTTCGAAAGACTGCAATCTGGCCCTTGCGGGCGAAACCCACGCAGTTTCTGACGGACGCAGGTGCCAGGCACCTTATCATTTGCCGCTGGTGGCAATGAAGACATAGGAGCAACTTATGACCAATCGTAGAATCATGATCGCCTTGCTCGCCCTGGGAGCTGTGTTGATCGTCGCAGCCGGTGTCGTCTACCTCGTGACCTCGCGGGGCCGCTCGACCTCGCCGCCGGAGATCACCCCACCCGCCTCGCTGGCCGAACTGGCCGAGCAGTACCCCGATCTGGCCCCCATCCTCAGCGACGCCGAGCTGGGCTCCGTCTACAAACAGTTCCTCCTGGCCTACCAGGAGGGAGGCCAGGAGGCGGCGCTGGAACTGGCCCACCAACGTGGCCTGCTCACGCCGGATGGGGACATGCGCGTCAACCTCCTCCTCGACACGGACGATCATGCCCCACTCGTCGCCCAACTCGAGGCCACCGGCGTCACCATCATCAGCGCCTACCGCAATCAGGTCGACCTCGCCGTGCCGATCGCGCTGGTCGAGGCCCAGTTGCAGACCGAGGACCCCGGCGCCATCTTTGCCCAACTCACCGAACTGGAGCACGTCATCGCCGTGCGCCTGCCGGAACAGCGCGTGCGCGAGGGAAGCGCGATCGACGGGGAAGGCGTAGGCGTCACCGGCGCCGACACCTGGCACCAGGCTGGTTTCACCGGCGCGGGCCTGCGCATCGGCATCCTGGACCTGAGCTTTAGCGGTTACGAGAACCTGCTGGGCGCGGAGCTGCCTGACGAGGTGACGGTGGAGACGTTTGGCTCGATCGACTTTGACGATCCGGACCCCCACGGCGTCGCCTGCGCCGAGATCGTCCACGAAATCGCTCCCGACGCCCAACTGTTCTTCGCCTGGTACGATGGATACGACGCGGCCTTTGGCGAGGCGGTGAGCTGGCTGCAGGCGCAGGGGGTGGACATCATCTCCCACTCGGCCAACGGCTACAAAGGCCCATTCGACGGCAGCGCGTGGGACTCCCAGGAGGTGGATGGCTTGTCCGCCCAGGGAATCCTGTGGGTCAACTCTGCCGGCAACGAGGCCCTCTCCCACCACCGGAGCACGTTCACCGACGAGGACGGCGACGGTTTTCACGAGTTTGCGCCGGGCGAAGAGACGCTGGCCCTCTACAACAACGGGTACGTCCAGGTCGTCCTCAACTGGGACGACGAATGGGACCAGGCCACGCAGGACTATGAACTGTTTCTCTACGACGCAGCGGGCAACGAACTGGCCGCTTCGCAGGATGCTCAAACGGGCGAACTGGGAAACGAGCCGGTCGAGGGGATCCTGTACAAGACGGGAGGAGAGACGGTCTACGCCGTTATCGTCGCCTACGAGGTCGACAGACCGGTGACCTTTGACATGTTCGTGGGCGGCGCAGAGGTCGCCTATCCGTCGCCGGACTATAGCGTCTGCTCGCCCGCCGACGCCGTGACCGCGCTGACGGTGGGGGCGGTCAACTGGTGGGACGACTCGCTGGCCAGCTACAGTTCGCAGGGACCGACGACCGACGGACGGCTCAAGCCAGAGATCTCGGCCCCCACGTCCGTCTCCGGGGCCAGCTATGGTAGCGCCGCGGCCTACGACGAGTACGCCGGCTTCAACGGCACGTCCGCCGCCTGCCCGCACGTCGCCGGGACGGCCGCGCTGGTGTGGCAGGCTCACCCAGAGTTCAGCCGCCAGGAGGTGGTGGACTTTTTGTTGACGAATGCCATCGACCTGGGCACGGCGGGTCCGGACACGGGTTTCGGTTATGGACGGCTGCAACTGCCGTCGCCACCGGACGAGAGCCCGGGACCACCGCCGGCGGCCACACCAACACCACCGCCCGGTGCTGGCCCCACCGCGATCCCGGTGCCGGTGCCCACCCCTACCCCGGTGGCCTACGTCACCCCGGCGCCGGTGCCGCCCTCGGGGGCCGGTCCAGGCCTGCTGGAAGTCGGCACGTTGGGGCTGATCATGGCAGGGCTGGGCTGCGCCGGCGCGGGGCTGCTGGTATGCGGCGGGATCGGCCTGCTCATCGTGGGGCGACGCGCCCGGCGGAGCCAACCGGCGCCCATCCCATCGCCTGCGCCCTATGCTCCCCAGTACCCGCCTTCCCCCGCCGCGCCCCGCGTGCCTCCGCCGCGTCGCACACCGCCGCCACCCGCACGCCGTGCGCCTTCCGCACCCCCGGCGGCTCAGCCGCCGCGCTGCCCGTCGTGTGGAGCGGCGACACTCCCCGGGGCGCGTTTCTGCTCCGAATGTGGCCGTCCCGTCGCATCGGGCATCGGACCGCGCACCTGCCCTCACTGCGGCGCCCAGTTGAGGGAGGGAGCCAGCTTTTGCACTCGCTGCGGGAAAAGGGTACAGTGAGATGAACGACGCACATTGACAGTGCCCTCTGTTCGTGGTATAGTCCGTGCCACACATCCGGCGGAGCCCCGGGATCTCTCCCGCCATCGCCCGCCGGATCTGCAACGAGACTCCTATGGCAGGCAAGACAAGGTTCGTCGCTGCCGGGTTGCTCATCGTCACTGCCGTGGCCTACCTGATCGCAAGCAACACTGGCAGCACCGCCCACTATTTCCTCACCATCGAGGAACTTCGAGGGATGGGGGAGGAGGCTTTCAGCCGGAACATCACCGTGTCCGGTGCGGTCCTGGGGGAGACCATCGTCTATGACCCCTCCGCCCCACAGGTGACCTTTACCGTCGTCCAGATCCCGGGCGACCCCAAGGAGGTAGAACGGGCTGGGGGGTTGGCGGCGGTCCTCCACGCCGCGGTCAGCGACCCCGACGCGCCTCGTTTGGAGATCGTGTACCAAGACGTGAGGCCGGACCTGTTGCAGCACAAGGCACAGGCCATCGTGCGTGGCCGTCTGGGGGAGGACGGCCGCTTCTACGCCAGTGAGGTCCTCCTCAAGTGTCCTGCCCGCTACGAGGAGGACGTCCCCGACCAGTCTGAGGACACCTGATGCTGGCAGAGGTAGGCTCTGTCCTCGTCGGGTTGGCACTGGTCACGGCGCTCTACGCAGCCTTTGCCATCCTCTGGTGCATCCACCGGGCCGACCGCCGCTGGGCCGAAAGCGGGCGCAACGGAATCTACGCCACCGCCGGGCTCCTGGCGCTGGCGCTGTTCGCCCTCCTGGCTGCCTTCCTGGACGATCAGTTCCAGGTCCGGTACGTGGCCCAGCATTCCAGCCGCGACCTTCCGCTCTACCTGAAGGGCTCGGCCGTGTGGGCGGGGCAGGAAGGTTCGCTGCTCCTGTGGTCCTTCCTCCAGGCGTTTTTCGCCGCGCTAGTCGCGGGTCGCCTCTCGGAACGGGCACACCCCCTGGTACCCTGGGCTACGATCTTTCTCAACCTGATCACCGCTTTCTTCGTGGCTGTGACCCTCTTTCTGTCCAACCCCTTTGCCCAGTTGGCGGCGGTGCCTCCAGATGGGCAGGGGCTGAATCCCCTGCTGCGCCATCCCGGCATGATCTTTCACCCGCCCGCCCTGTACCTGGGATACGTGGGCCTGGCGGTTCCTTTCGCCTTCGCGCTGGCCGCGCTGGTCACCCGGAGGATCGATGACTGGCCGGCCGCCGCTCGCCGCTGGACCCTGGCGGCGTGGCTGTTCCTGGGGCTGGGGCTCCTGCTGGGGGCCCGCTGGGCCTACGACGTGCTGGGATGGGGGGGATACTGGGGCTGGGATCCGGTGGAGAACGCGGGGCTGATGCCCTGGCTCACCGCCACCGCTCTCCTGCACAGCACGGTGATGCAGGAGCAGCGGGGCGGCTTCCGTTGGTGGAACATGCTCCTGGCCGTGATCTCTTTCAGCCTGGTGCTCTTTGGCACCTTCACGACCCGCAGTGGGTTGATTCAGTCGGTCCACGCCTTCGCCCACTCCAATCTGGGGGCTTACTTTCTGGTGGGTATCGGCCTGGCGAGCGGCGGATCGCTGGTGCTCATGCTTACGCGCCGGTCCATCCTGGCCCCCGCCCGCCCCCTGGAGAGATTGCTCTCCCGCGACGGGATGGTCTTCCTGACGCTGATCCTGCTGCTGACCATCACCAGTTCGGTGCTCATCGGTAGCGTGCTCCCCACACTCACAGAACCGCTGGCGGGCCGGCGGTTCGAGGCCGGCCCGGCGTGGTTCGACCGGGTGGTAGGCCCGCAGTTCGCCGCGCTCGTGCTGGTGCTGGGGGTCTGTCCGCTCCTGGGGCAGGCGGGCGCCGCGTTGCGGCGGCTGCGAGGCCGCGGGTTGTCGTCCTTGCTGGGCGCTCTTACGGTGACGGCCATCGCCGCTCTGGCCGGCTTCACCCGGCCGATCTCGCTGGCCGGTTTTGCCCTCATCGGCCTGGCCGGGGCGACGGCGCTGGCAGAGTACGGCCGGGACGTGGCCGCCCGCAGTCGCCGGAGGAAGGAACACCCCCTGCAAGCCCTGTGGCACCTGCTCGGGCACAACCGCCGCAAGACCGGCGGCTACCTGGTCCACACCGGTGTGGTCGTGATGGCGCTGGGCATCGTCGGCACCCGGATGTATCCCTTCGAGACGGAGGTCGTGCTCACCCCGGGCGAGCCGGTCGCCGTGGGAGATTACACGTTGAGCCTCGAGGATATGCGGCAGGAGCCCACTGGCGATCACCTCAGCACCTGGGCCTCCCTCTCAATCTACCGCGGTGAGGCCTACCTGGCCACGCTTCGGCCCCAGGTGGACCGGTACCCCAACACGGGCCAGACGGTCTCGGTGCCTGCGCTGCGGGCGGGGTTGCGGGAGGATCTCTACCTGGTCCTGGCCGGGCAGGAAGAGGGGGGAACGGTGGCGACCGTCAAGGTCTTTGTCAACCCACTGGCCAGTTTCCTCTGGTTGGGCGGCCTGGTCTTTTTGGCCGGCGGGGCGGTGGCCTTGTGGCCTGCGGCACGAGCCAGGGAGTTGCCCGCACCCGAGGCCCGGCGGCGGGCGACGGGGACCGCCGTCGGGCTGGTGGCAGGGCTGCTGGTGCTGGTTGCCGCCGGTGCGGCGATGTGGACCACCGGCCAGGGGGGAACGATCCTGCCTGCGAGGCGAGTCTTCCCCGGACAGGAGGCCCCGGATTTCACCCTCAGCCTGCTCGACGGCTCCGCGTTGTCCCTCTCCGACTTGCGCGGGCGGATCGTGGTGGTCAACTTCTGGGCCACGTGGTGCCCGCCCTGCGAGGAGGAACTGCCTGACCTGCAGGCGGTCTGGACCGGGTACCAGGGACAAGGGGTGACGCTCGTTGGCATCGCCTTCCAGGAGGAGGAGGCCGAGGTACGGGAGATGGTCTCCCGCTTCGGGCTGACTTACCCGCTGGGGCTGGACGTGGGAGGTCGCACCGCCACCGCCTACGGCATCACCGGCGTGCCGGAGACCTTTGTGGTGGATGGCACCGGACAGGTGGCCTACGTCCACGTCGGCCCGGTGACCGCCGAGCGGTTGAGGGAGGAACTGGACAGCCTGCTGCGAGAGTAGCTTCAGGCGGCAAACCGCCAGTGGCAGCCAGAAGGCAGGTCGTCTCGCAGATCTTTTCGGGAGAGTGAATGGGTATCGGATCTATCCTCGTGGGGATTGCGGTGGCCATGGTCGTCGTGGCTTACCTGGCCCGGCCGTTTCGCGGGGCACATGCGAACGCCGACCTGGATCGAGAGATTGAAGCCGGGGTGGCCCGGGTGCGCGCGGAGAGGGAAAAAGCGCAGGGGGACACAACGGCAGAGGAGCGCACGGCCTATTGTCCCCGGTGCGGCCGCCGCGCTGGCCCTGACGATCGCTTCTGTGCCCGGTGCGGGACGCAGTTGCAGGAAGGTGCGGAATGAGGCCACTGCCTGCAGCCACACGCGGCAGGGCCGGATGCGTCGCGCTGCTGGCAATTCTGCTGGCGACAGGCTGGGCACCTGTTCCACAGGAAGGGGAGATCGCGGTGGTGGGCCAGGTGACGAACGGGACACCCAACAGCCCCCTTCCGGCAGACCTGCCGGTCGCGCTCCACGTCTTCTCCGGGATGGAGGAGACGGAGACGCTGACGACCACCCTGGCCACCGACGGCTCCTTCCGCTTCGGCGGTCTGGCGCCGGGAGAGGGAAAGACGTTCGTCGTGCGCGTCGTCTACCAGGACGTGGCCTACGTCTCTGACCTCGGCACCTTTGAGCCGGGTCAGCGAGAGCTGGCCCTTCCAGTGACCATCTACGAGGCTACGGAAGATCGATCCGCCATTCAGGTGACCCAACTGCACGTCTTTGTCTCCGCGTCGGGGGAGCATCTGCGGATTGGGGAGTACTACCTGATCAGCAACACGGGGGAGCGAACCTACGTGGGGACGAAGGCCCCGGAAGCAGGCAGGCGGGCCACGCTGTCCTTCACCCTGCCCGAGGGAACAGAGGGCTTGCAATTTGACAGTTCTGGGCTGGGAGAGCGGTACCTGGAACGCGAACGCGGCTTTGCCGACACAGCGCCTGTCCCACCCGGTACTGCCAGCAGCGAGGTGCTCTTCGAGTACCAGATCCCCTACCGGGAGGGGACGCAGGTGACGCGCGTCTTTGACCTGCCGGTGGCCTCCGTCGTGCTGGTGCACCTCGACGAGGGAATGACGCTGGAAGGGAAAGGAATCACCCCGGCGGAGCCCCTGGACACCCAGATGGGGCGCGCGCTCTCGTACACCGCCGGGCCGCTGGCGGCGGGAGATGTCCTGGCCTTCCGCCTGGTCGGCCAATCCCAGCCAACCGCGCTTTCTGCCCCGGCGGGCCCGGCCCCGGCCCGTAACGCGGCGCAGGAGCTCGGCATCGGCCTGGTAGCGCTGGCGGCAGCCGTGGTGGCGGTCTACCTGCTGTGGCGGCTCCCGGCCCCCGAGCCCCTCCCGGGCCAGGCTCGCCCGCTGGCGGAGGCTATCGCCGCGCTGGATACGAGCGGAGGAGCAGAGGGGCAAGGGAGCAGAGGAGCAGAGGAGCAAGGGAGCGGAGGAGCCACAGATGAAGCGGAAGCCAATTCGCAGCCATAGGGAGCTGGAGGTGTACCAGTTGGCGTTTGAGGTAGCGATGCGTATTTTCGAGCTGACCAAAGGTTTTCCTCCAGAGGAGCGTTACTCGCTGACAGACCAGATTCGCCGTTCATCGCGCTCGGTGTGCGCCAATCTGGCTGAAGCCTGGCGCAAGCGCCGCTACGACGGGGCGTTCCTGGCCAAATTGAGCGACTCCGAGGCCGAAGCCGCCGAGACGCAAACCTGGATAGAGTTTGCCGTTCGATGTAGTTATCTGGGCACCGACACCGGCCGAGAACTGTACCGGACCTACGATCACGTCCTGGGCAAGCTGGTGAACATGATCAGGAACCCCTCACCCTGGCTGATGAACAAGGTGAGGGGACAAGGGGACGGATGAACGAGAGAGCGAAGGAGCGAGGTGCCACGGAAGATTCTCCTCCGCTCCTCTGCTCCCCTGCTCCCCTGCTCCCCTGCACCCCCGCACCTCTGCTCTTGTGTATGCTCTTCGGGGTTTGACAACGTCAATGATTGAAGTCAGCAACCTCGGGAAATCCTTCGGCCCCCGCGCGGCCCTGGCGGGAGTGGACCTCTCGATGGAGACAGGGGAATTCGTGACGCTGATGGGGCCGAACGGCGCGGGAAAGACCACGCTCCTGCGCATCCTGGCGACCCTGGCACGCCCCACCTCCGGCACGGTGCGTATCGCCGGGTTGGACCCGGCCCGGGACGGGATCAAGGTCCGCCAGCGGATCGGGTTCCTCTCCCACCGCACCCTCCTGTACGAGGATCTGACCGCCGAGCAAAACCTGCGCTTCTACGCCCGCATGTACGGCCTGGACGACGGCCCGGCCCGCGTTCAGGACCTGCTGCAGCGGGTGGGGCTGGCCACGCGGCGGCACGACCTGGTGCGCACCTTCTCCCGGGGGATGCAGCAACGGCTGGCGCTGGCGCGCGCCGTGCTCCACCGGCCCCAGGTGCTCCTGCTGGACGAGCCCTACACCGGGCTGGACCCCCTGGCGGCGCAGGCGTTGACCGGCCTCTTGATCGAACTGACGGGGGAAGGGTGCACCATCCTGCTGACCACCCACGACCTGGGCCGCGGTCTGGAGATGGGCCGGCGGGTGGTGGTGCTTGCCCGGGGCCGCCTCGTCTACGATGAGCGCCGGGAGGGAATCAGCCCGGCCACGTTCCCGGACACCTACCGTGTTCTGATTGCATAGGGCGAAACCGGTGAATTCGCGCTTTTTCCGCCAAGTGCTCGCGATCGTCGCCAAGGACATCGCCGCCGAACTCCACACCCGGGAGATGGTCAGCGCCATGCTGGTCTTCTCCGTACTGGCGCTGCTGGTCTTTAGTTTCGCGCTGGACCTGCAGGGGGCCGTGGCCCGGGCGGCGGCCCCCGGGGTGCTGTGGACGACGGTGGCCTTTGCCGGTACACTGGGGTTGAGCCGGTCGCTGGCGCGGGAGCAGCAGACTGGCTGCATGGATGGGCTGCTCCTGGCCCCGATGGACCGCAGCGCCATATTTTTGGGAAAGGCATTGGGAAACCTGGCCTTTGTCGGCATCGTGGAAGCCGTCCTCCTGCCACTCTTTTCCATCCTCTTCGACACGCCGCTGTTGCGGCCGGGGGTGCTGGTGGTGACGGCACTGGGGACGGTGGGGTACGCCGCCGTGGGGACACTGCTGGCGGCCATCGCGATCAACACGCGAGCGCGGGAGGTGATGCTGCCCGTCTTGCTCCTGCCGCTGGCGATCCCGGTGCTGATCGCCGCCGTCCAGGCCACCAGTTGGCTGGTGGAAGGGGGGACGTTCGCGGAGGTGGGAGGATGGGTCCGCCTGCTGGTCGCCTACGACCTGATCATCGTCGCGGTCTCCGTGCTCACCTTCGGCTACGTGGTGGAGGAGTGAGAGCGGGTGAGGGATGAGTAGGTAAGGAATGGGTAGATGAGGGATGAGTAAATGAGGGATGCGGGTGCAGGAGAACCTGGACGGGACAGGCTGGGGATCGCGCTCGTAGGGCTGAGCGGTGTGGTTATGTTCGTCGCGCTGGGCATGGCCTTTCTCTACGCCCCGCGCGAGGCGACGATGGGGGATGTGCAGCGCATTTTCTACTTCCACGTCGCCTCGGCCTGGGTGGGCTTCTTCGCCTTCGCCGTCACCTTCCTGGCCAGTGCCGGGTATCTGGCGCGAGGGGAGCGACGGTGGGACATCCTGGCCCTCTCCTCGGCGGAGATCGGGTTGACCTTTGTCACGATGACCGTCATCACCGGCTCCCTGTGGGCGCGGCCGGTGTGGGGCACCTATTGGACGTGGGAACCCCGGTTGACCATCTCCGCCGTGCAACTGCTCATCTACGTCGCGTACCTCATGCTGCGGGCGGCCATCGAGAGTCCGGAGCGGAAGGCGCGCTTCTCCGCCGTCTACGGCGTCGTCGCCTTCGTCACCGTGCCCCTCTCCTGGTTCGCCATCCGCTGGTGGCGCACCATTCATCCGGACATCCTGACGGGCGGCGGGGGGATGGCGCTCACCCCGCGCATGGTCCACACGCTGCTCGTCTCGCTGGCCGCGTTCACGCTGCTCTACGGTACGCTGCTGCGGCAGAGAACGCGCCTGGAACGGGCCGCCGATGCGCTGGCCGACCTGCGGTTCCGGATGGAGAACCAGAGATGGGGGGACGGATGACCGGGAACCAGGGACCGGACCCAGCCGCGCTTCCGGCTCATCGCCCGCCGCTCGCCGATCGCCGAGGAGGATGACATGTCCGTCTACCTTGTGGCCGCGTATGCGGTCTTCTGGGCGCTGGCCTTCGGGCTGATCCTCTCAATCTGGGCCCGCCAGCGACGCATCGAACGCGAGATCGCGACGCTAAAGGCCCGGTTGAAGGAGCGGGAAGAGACAGAGGCACCAACCTGACGTTGACAATTCGTCAAAAGCGGGTATACTTGCGCCAGTTCACACACATTTCTTCTGGATCGAGACGGAGGTAGCAGGGATGACCGACAGCACACTTTCTAGACACTCTTGGAGGTGTGCATCCTTGCCTTGGTAGCTCTGTATTGACGTTCGCAACGCAAGCCGTGGGTGCATGGGCCCCCACGGCTTTTTTGTTTTCCCGCCAGTGAAAGGAATCATCGTATGCTACGAGTCTCAAACATCAGTAAACGATATGGCGACGTGACCGTGTTGGAGAACGTCTCCTTCATCGCCAATCCAGGCGACGGGTTGGGGCTGATCGGGCCGAACGGCTGCGGCAAGACCACGCTCCTGCGCATCATCGCCGGGGAGGAGCGGCCGGACGAGGGCTCCGTGCAGCTCAACCCGCCCGGCCAGCGGCTGGGGTACCTGGAGCAGGGGCAGCACTATGCAGAAGGGGACACGCTGGCTGACTTTTTGCAGACCGGGGAGGCAGCGCTGGACGCAGCCGCGGCGCGGGTGGCGCGACTGGCCACGGCGCTGGCGAAGGCTGGCAGCGCGGGGCAGGCCCGCCTGATGGCGGCGTACGGCGAGGCGCTGGCCGAACTGGAGGCGCTGGCGGAGACACAGACGCCGCGCCACGAGGTGGAGGCGGTGTTGGCCGGGCTGGGGCTGGGCGACGTACCGTTGGACATGCCCGTCGCAAACCTCAGCGGCGGGCAAAAGACCCGGCTGGGACTGGCGCGGGTGCTCCAACACCGGCCGCAGGCCCTCCTGCTGGACGAGCCCACCAACCACCTCGACATCACGGCGCTGGAGTGGCTGGAGGCGTGGCTGCGCGACTACCACGGCGCGGCCTTGATCGTCTCCCACGACCGGACCTTCCTCGACCACACCGTGACCAGGATCCTGGACCTGGACCCGGTGACCCACACGGTCGTCGAGTACGCCGGCAACTACTCTGACTACATCGAAACCTGGGAGCGGAACCGGGAGAAGCAGTGGGCCAGGTGGCGGGACCAGCAGGCAGAGATTCGCCGCGTCAAGCGGGACATCGCGCGCACCCGGAACCAGGCGCTGAGCGTCGAGCTGACGACGACACCGGGCCAACCCACGATCCGCCGCTACGCCAAAAAGGTCGCCAAGAAGGCCCAATCACGGGAGAAGAAGCTGGAACGGTACCTGGAGAGCGAGGAGCGGGCAGAGAAGCCCGGGCGCACCTGGCAGATGAAGCTGGCGTTCGAGGACACGCCGGAGAGCGGAAAGGACGTGCTCGTCCTTCAAGACGTGGCCGTGGGCTACAAAGGCGTGCCGCTGGTGCGCGGCGTGGATCAGGTGATCCGTGCCGGGGAGCGGATCGCGATGGTCGGCCCCAACGGCGCGGGGAAGACGACGCTGCTGCGCGTCATCGCCGGGGAGCTCGCGCCGCTGGCCGGGCAGGTACGGCTGGGGACCAACGTCAGGCTGGGTTACTACGCCCAGGAGCAAGAGACGCTGGACCCCGAAAGCACACCGTTCGACGCGGTCGCCGCGGTCGCCTCGATGTCGGAGACGGACGTCCGCTCGTTCCTGCACTATTTTCTCTTCACGGGAGACGAGGTCTTTGCGCCGGTCAACGTGTTGAGCTACGGGGAACGCGCCCGGCTGGTGCTGGCCCGGCTGGTGGCGACGGGGTGCAACTTTCTGATGCTGGACGAGCCGGTCAACCACCTCGACATCCCCAGCCGGGCCAAGTTCGAGCAGGCGATGCAGGCCTTCGAGGGGACGGTGCTGGCGGTGGTCCACGACCGCTACTTTATCCGTCGATTCGCCACGCGCATCTGGGCCATCCAGGACGGGACGCTCAGAAGATACATCGACCTGGAGGACCTGCAACGGACACGCGCGGCGACAGATTTGGCAACTGGCTCACTTTGAGTACAATGTCCCCATGCCAACCGATCCGCTGGCGATCAGAAACCGGACCCAAGCGACCCCCTGGCAACGCCTGGCAGAAAGCCTGGGCTGGACGCGATCGAGCTACGTTCTCATGAGCGGTTTTGTGGCCACGCTGCTCGTGATCGGGGTAGTGTGGTGGCCGCTGGCGAAAGAGGCGCTGGCCTACGTGGACTGGGATCGTCCCCTGTGGGTCCAGATGGACTGGCTGTTGCTATCCATCTTTGCGGCCATGTCACTTCTGATCATGGCTGGCGCCGATCTGAAAGCCGACGCGCTGATCACGCTGGTAGGACTCGCCGGAGGGCTGGTGATCGAAAGCTGGGGCACCCAGACTGAACTGTGGACTTACTATACGCTCGAACGCCCACCGTTGTGGATCATCCCGGCCTGGCCCATCGCCAGCCTGTCGATTGACCGCCTCGTTCGCCTGCTGCGACGGTCGGTGCAGTGCCTGGGGCCTGCCCCCTACCCTGCTGTGTTCTCCAGCTTGTATTGGGTGCTCTTCCCGGCGCTCTACGTGCTGATGATCGTCTTTGTCTGGCCGGCGATGGACAAGTCGCTCACGCTGATGGCACTGATCCTGTGCACGCTGCTGATCCTGACCCCGACCGATCATCGCCTGGCGGTGCTGACGTTCGTCGCCGGGTCGGGCCTGGGTTACTTCCTGGAACGGTGGGGCACCACCCGCCTGTGCTGGACCTATTACACCCGGCAGACGCCGCCTCTGTTCGCCGTGGTGGCCCACGGGATGGCTGCGGTCGCTTTCTGGCGGGTGGGGTTGCTTATCAAGCAGTTACAATCCGGGTTTCTGATCGAGAGACGCCAATGAACCACATACAACGAATTGCCGCCCAACTGAACGTACGCCCCGAACAAGTTACCGCCACGGTCGAGCTGCTCGACGCGGGCAACACGCTGCCCTTCATCGCCCGCTACCGCAAGGAGGTGACCGGCGGGCTGGACGAGGAACAGCTCCGCCAGCTCAGCACACTCCTGGACCAACTGCGCAAGCTGGACGAGCGCCGCCAGACGATCATCGGTTCGATCGAGGCGCAGGGCAAACTGACGCCTGAGCTGCATCAGCAGTTGCTCGCCGCCGACACGCGCACAGAGCTTGAGGATCTGTACCAGCCGTACAAGCCTAAACGGCGCACCCGCGCGAGCATCGCCCGCGATAAAGGGTTGCAGGGCCTGGCCGACCTCATCCTGCGACAGGAGCGCACGGCGGAGACCCCCGCCCAGATCGCCGCGCCCTTCCTCAGCCCTGACGTGCCGACCGTGGAGGACGCGCTGGCCGGCGCGCGCGACATCGTCGCCGAGACGATCAGCGACCACCCCGACGTCCGGCGGCTCACCCGCGAAAGAGCGCTCCAGTGGGGCGTGCTTCGATCCAGCAAACCGGACCAGGTCGAGGACCCGCGCGGCATCTATCAGACCTATTACGAATTCGAGCAGCGGGTCAACCGGCTGCGCCCCCACCAGGTCCTGGCGATCAACCGTGGCGAATCCGAGAAGGTGCTGCGGGTGCACGTCGAGGTCCCAGATCGTGACTGGCGCGCGGCCATCGGCGCCACCTTCCGCCCGGACCGCGATTCGCCGTTCGCCGGCCAACTCGTGCTCGCAGCGGAGGACGCCGCCCAACGGCTCCTGCTCCCGGCGATCGAGCGGGACGTGCGCCGCACGCTCACCGAGCAGGCCGAGGCCCACGCCACCTCTGTCTTTTCCGCCAACCTGCGCGCCCTCCTCAACCAGCCTCCGCTGGCCGGACACACCGTGCTGGGGATCGACCCCGGCTATCGCACCGGCTGCAAGGTCGCAGTCGTGGACCCCACCGGCAAACTGCTCGACACGGCGACGATCTACCCGCACGAACCGCAGAAGCAATGGGACGCCGCCCTGCACGCACTCGCCCACCTCGTCGTCCGGCACGGCGTGACCTTGATCGCGATCGGCAACGGCACCGCCTCGCGCGAGACCGAAACCCTCGTCGCCGAACTGATCCGCACGGTCCAAGCCCCCCACGGAGTCCTCGGAGTGGGGGGTCCGGTGACAGCTTGCCCAGGCTTGGAGCTTCGACCAGGGCTTCGCATACCTGGTGCACTTCCGGGGCAGGTGACAGCCTGCCCAGGCTTGGAGCACACACCAGACCGCCCCCTACACTATCTCATCGTCAGCGAGGCCGGCGCCAGCGTGTACAGCGCCAGCCCGCTGGCCCGCGCCGAACTGCCCGACCTGGACGTCAGCATGCGCGGGGCCGTCTCCATCGCCCGGCGCGTGCTCGACCCGCTGGCCGAACTGGTAAAGGTCGACCCCCAGTCGGTCGGCGTCGGCCTGTACCAGCACGACGTCGACCAGGCCCAGCTCGCTGCAGCGTCGGCCGGCGTGGTCGAGAGCGTCGTGAACCGCGTGGGCGTGGACGTGAACACCGCGTCACCGGCGCTCCTGGCGCACGTCGCCGGCATCGGCCCCCAACTGGCGGCGCGCATCGTGGCCTACCGCGACGCAAACGGGCCATTCCCCAGCCGAATGGCGCTCCGGGACGTGCCCGGCCTGGGGCCGAAGACGTTCGAACAGGCGGCGGGCTTCCTGCGGGTCCACGGCGGCGACGAGCCGCTGGATTCCAGCGCCATCCACCCGGAGAGTTACGCCGTCGCCGAGGGCGTGCTCGAGCGCGCCGGGGTGACGATGGAGACGCGTGCTGACGAACGGGCGATGATGCTGGACGTACTGCAGGAACAAGAGACCGTCAGCCTGCTAGCGGCCGAGCTGGGCACCGGCGTCCACACGTTGACCGATATCCTGGAGCAACTGGCTCGCCCCGGCCGCGACCCGCGCGCCGATCTCCCCGCGCCGATCCTGCGCAGCGACGTGCTGACGATGGACGACCTGCAGCCAGGTATGCAACTGGCGGGCACCGTGCGCAACGTGGTCGACTTTGGCGCGTTCGTGGACATCGGCGTCAAGCACGACGGGCTCCTGCATCGCAGCAAGATACCCGCGGGCACGCGGCTGAAGGTGGGCGACGTGATCGAGGTCGAGATCCTGCGGGTGGAGCCCGAGCGGGGGCGGATTGCGCTGGGGTGGGAGAAAGAGATCAGAGATTGAGGAGGCTCTGTGTGCCCTCCCTGCGGTTGTACTTCTTGGGTCCGTTGAAAATCCGCTGTGGCGAGCGGCAATTGCCCGCCCCCCCCACGCTCAAATCCCAGTCCCTGCTGGCGTACCTGATCCTCCATCGGGATCAACCGCAACCCCGGGATCGGTTGGCTACCCTGTTCTGGGGTGACCGGCCGGAGCGCAGGGCGCGCCGCTCCCTCTCCACTGCGCTTTGGCACATCCGCCGTTGCCTCCCCGATGACGGACGCATCCTGAGCGATCTCTACACAGTACAGTTCGATCCCCGCGCGGCCCTCTGGCTTGACGTGGACGAGTTCCGGTCGCTTGTTTCTCTCGACGACATCGCCAGTCTGCAATCAGCGGTAGAGCTCTACCGGGGCGGCTTCCTGGACGGCTTCTACGACGACTGGATCGTCAACGAGCGCTATCGGCTGGAGGCTTCGTACCTGGAAGCGCTGGCGCGACTGACGGCCGGTCACGAGGGGGAGGGAAACCACGAAAAGGCGCTGGCAGCGGCCCGGCGGCGGCTGGATCATGACCCGCTGCGCGAGGACGCGCACCGGGCGGTGATGCGCGCGTATTGCCAGTTGGGGCGACGTAACGCGGCGCTGGGCCAGTACGACCGTTGCCGGGAGGTGATGCTGGAGGAGCTAGGCGTGGAGCCGATGGCCGAGACCACCGGACTGTACCGGGCGATCCTGAAAGGGCGCTTGGTGGGCGTGGGAACCCCGACAGCGGAAATGGAAACCCCGACGGCGGGTATAGAAACCCCGACGGCGGGTATAGAAACCCGCCCTACGCCTGTGGGACGCAGTCCACTGGACGTGGCCGCATCCACCCCACTGGTGGGCCGGGAGCAGGAGCTGGCGTCCTTGCACCGTTGCTGGCGGGAGGCGCAGGCGACGCAGGGCAAGCTGGTGCTCGTCAGCGGCGAGGCCGGTGTGGGCAAGTCCCGCCTGATCGAGGAGTTCGCCGATCGCCTGCGATGGCAGGGCGTGCGCGTGCTGTGGGGCCGCTGCTACGAGTTCGAGCGCGTCCTGCCCTACCAGCCCGTCGCCGAGGCACTGCGAGCGGCTCTGCCGACCCTGGGGTCGGACGATCTGGTACTTGGGAGCAGTGGTTGTGGCAATCCCCCCGCTATATGTGATTCTTTGATACTGTTGAACAATGGCACAGGTCGTTTCTCTCATCTGGACAACGCAATCCCGGCAAAACCGTTTGGCGAAACGGACGTTGCCCTGGAGATTGACGCAGATGATATCAACGGTGATGGCTATCAGGATCTGTTCATTGTGTTCACAAAGGAAAACTACGTGGGCAGGACCATCCAGATACTCATCAACAACCAGGACGGTACTTTCAGGGACGAAACGTCTACGCGACTGCCACAACCCGATAACAATGATCCCTGGATCATCTGGCTCTATCTGCTTGACCTGGATATGGATGGGCATCTTGACATCGTGGCAGCCCCAATGGGGGACCCGCAAGGGCCGATGTTCTATCTTTATAACGGCGATGGCACCTATAGTCCTCTGCCCAACGTGTTCAACATCGCCCCGGACAATACGTTCACGTTTCTTGACGTTGATCGGGATGGGTTCCTCGATGTTCACTGGGCCTGGGGAGGGGGCATAGATCCCGAGTGGCATCACCTCGTACACGCTTTGGGTTGCCCGGTGTTCTTGCCTTTGGCCTGCCACAACCATCCAGCGGGCAACTGACTGATTCCTTCCGAGGAACAGGGGCATCGCTGCTTACCTGGACGGCCACACCAACCTGCGAGGCGGGCGATTTTGCGCTAAACGGGAGGCCGTGCTATACTGAGGCATAGGGAAGCACCGGCCCCACCCCAGGCGTCGCATCGCAGGAGGACCTGATGCCACGTAACGAAGCCGACACGCGCGTCTTGCTGATCGAACCCAAGCTCCAGGCCGCCGGATGGAGCAGCACCCAGGTCACCCGTGAACACTACTACCGCCGCGACCAGGCCTACACCGCCGGTCGCATCTACCTGCGCGGCGAGCCCCTTGCTCTACCTCTACGCGCCGCGCGCATCGCCGGCAAGACCTCGCACTACTCAAGTCGAGTTGGCTCAATTGACGGCACGAGGAGCGGCGGCCAGTCAAAGTGATAGTTTTTCTTTAAAAGGTAAGAAATGCCCATCAAGAAATCCGAACTCTACAGCTCCATCTGGCAAAGCTGCGACGAACTCCGCGGCGGCATGGATGCCTCCCAGTACAAGGACTATGTCCTCGTCCTGCTCTTTATCAAGTACGTCTCCGACAAATACGCCGGGCAGCCCTACGCGCCCATCGATGTCCGGCCGGGCGGCAGTTTCGCCGACATGGTGGCGCTCAAGGGGAATAAAGAGATCGGCGACAAGATCAACGTGATCATCGGCAATCTGGCCGACGCCAACCCCATGCTCAAGGGCGCGATCAACATCGCCGATTTCAACGACCCCGACAAGCTGGGCCGCGGCAAGGAGATGGTGGACCGTCTCTCCAACCTGGTGGCTATCTTTGAAAACGCTGCCCTCGATTTCGGCAGCAACCGCGCCGAGGGCGACGACCTCCTGGGCGACGCCTACGAGTACTTGATGCGCCACTTTGCCACCCAATCCGGCAAGAGCAAGGGCCAATTCTACACCCCCGCCGAGGTCTCCCGCGTCATCGCCCAGGTCATCGGCATCCGCGCCGCCACGCGCCAGGACCAGACCCTCTACGACCCCACGTGCGGCTCCGGCTCGCTGCTGCTCAAGGCCGCCGCCGAAGCGCCCCACGGGATCACCATCTATGGCCAGGAGATGGACAATGCCACCGCCGCTATGGCCAAGATGAACATGATCCTGCACGGTAACCCTACTGCCGAGATCTGGCTGGGCAATACGCTGGCCAGCCCGCACTGGGTGGAGGGCAGCCGGCTCAAACCCTTTGATTTTGCGGTCGCCAACCCGCCTTTTTCCAACAAGGCCTGGCGCACGGGCCTCGACCCCGAGAACGACGAGTACCATCGCTTCGAGTACGGCATCCCGCCGAGGAAGAACGGCGACTATGCCTTCCTCCTGCACATCCTGACCTCGCTCAAGAGCGCGGGCAAGGGGGCCGTCGTTCTGCCCCACGGCGTGCTCTTCCGGGGCAACGTCGAGGCCGACATCCGCCGCGAGCTCGTCCGCCGGGGCTATATCAAGGGCATCATCGGCCTGCCGCCCAACCTATTCTACGGGACCGGCATCCCGGCCTGCATCCTCGTCCTGGATAAGGAGAACGCCGCCGGGCGAACGGGCATCTTTATGATCGACGCCAGCCGGGGCTTTGTCAAAGACGGTAACAAGAACCGCCTGCGCCACCAGGACATCCGCAAGATCGTGGACGTCTTTAACGGCCAGATCGAGCTGCCCAGGTACGCGCGCATGGTCAGCCGGGCCGAGATCGAGGCCAACGAGTACAACCTCAACCTGCCCCGCTACGTCGACACCACCGCGGCCGAGGACGTGCAGGACATCGCCGCCCACCTGCAAGGGGGCATCCCCCAGCGCGACATCGACGACCTGGCCCGTTTCTGGAGCGTCTTTCCCGCGCTCAAGCACGACCTGTTCGAGGATAACGGTCGGCCGGGATACCGCGAGCTGCGCGTCCCCGCCGCCGAGATCAAGGACGCCATCCTCGCCCATCCCGAATTCGCGACCTACACCGAGGCCATCACCGCCATCTTTGACCAGTGGCGCGACGCGCACCGCCCACACCTGATAGCGCTCACCACCGGGGACCACCCGCGCGCCCTGATCGAGACGCTATCCGAACCGCTGCTGCGCGCCTTTGCCCCGGCCCGCCTCATCGACAGGTACGACGTCTACCAGCGCCTGATGGCCTACTGGACGGAGACGATGCAGGACGACGTCACCATGATCGTGGAGGACGGCTGGCTGGCGGCCAACAGGCTGCGCTTGCTGGAGGCCAAGAGCAAAGAGCCCGCCGATTTAAAGATCGCCAGGCACAAGTACAAGGCCGACCTGATCCCGCCCGCGCTCATCATCGCCCGCTACTTCTCCGCCGAGCGGGAGGCCATCGAAACCCTGGAGGCGGAGCAGGACGCTGTCGCGCAGCAGATGGCAGAGCTGGAGGAGGAGCACGGTGGCGAGGAGGGCCTGCTGGAGGAGGCCAGGAGCGACGCGGGCAACGTCACCAAGACCGCCGCCCGGGCGCGGCTGCGCGAGATCGAGGGCGACCCCGATTTCGCCGACGAGGTTGAGGTGGTAGAGGCCTATTTAGCCCTGTGCGACCGGGAAGTGGCGGTCAAGAAAGAGATCAAGGCGGCTCAGGAAGCGCTGGATGCCAAGGCGCTGGAAAAGTACCAGACCCTCACCGAGGCCGAGAGCAAGACGCTGGTGGTGGACGACAAATGGCTGGCGGCCCTGGCCGCCGCCGTACAGGGCGAGCTGGACCGCGTCTCGCAGGCGCTGACCGGGCGGGTCAAGGAGCTGGCCGAGCGCTACGCCGCGCCCTTGCCGCAGATTGCCGAGGAGGTGGAGGCCCTGAGTGCCAGGGTGGACGCCCACCTGGAGAGGATGGGGTTCGCGTGGAAGTGAGACCGGGGTACAAGCGGACCGAGGTGGGGGTGATTCCCGAGGATTGGGAAGTGAAAAAGCTGGGGGATATGCCCCTGACGATTGCTTCTGGTAAATCCAAATCAAAATCAGAAACTGGGACATATCCGCTATATGGTTCAACAGGAGTAATTGGATGGCTTTGTAAATTTGACTACCAAGGAAAGAAAATCCTAGCAGCCTGTCGGAGTGAGAAATGCCGTCCCTAAATTCGCGGCTTTTTGCGGTAAAGGTGGGGCGCGAGGCCTGAATTCGGGCTCAAAACCGCGCTTGAGTGGGGCTTTTCTCAGAAAAAGATGTTCTCTCCGACAGACTGCTAGTGGCTAGGGTTGGTGCGAATGCTGGAACCGTCAACCTGGTTGATGGGAAATATGGCGTTTCTGATAACACGTTAATTGTCAGCCACACCAAAGAAACTAGTACGTTGTTCTCGTATTATCAGTTGGTCAACTACAACCTTAATAACCTTGTATTTGGTTCGGGTCAGCCTCTGATCACAGGTAGTCAACTGAAAAGGCTATCAGTCCCTCTTCCCCCTCTCCCCGAACAACGCGCTATCGCCGAGGTGCTGAGCGACGTGGACGCCCTCATCGCTGCGCTGGATCGCCTCATCGCCAAGAAGCGCGCCATCAAGCAGGGCGCGATGCAGCAGCTCCTCACCGGCCAGACCCGCCTGCCGGGGTTCAGTGAGGAGTGGGAGGTGAAGCCAGTTAAGCAGTCTGGAGAAATTGTTACTGGTGGCACGCCATCAACCGCAGTCAAAGAGTTCTGGAATGGAAGTATCCCCTGGGTAACACCTACTGATATTACTGATGCCAAAGATATTTACAGTTCCGAGAGATTAATTTGACAATGGCACATTACGGAGGTGCGTTTGCGTTGGGTGCCATTCTCTGATACTTCAAGCGGCTCGCGCGTGAGCGAGTACGATTGACAAGATGCTTGACGACCAGCTCAACCGCCTCTTCG